>PDWI01000491.1_pt1 | contig 63892 bp, 33 predicted proteins | sample 1430891 | NCBI WGS metagenome assembly PDWI01 (sample SAMN01162508, study PRJNA174530) | Oral metagenome, whole genome shotgun sequencing project. | biome: Marine environment; feature: Marine mammal; material: Swab sample of the gingival sulcus; isolation source: swab sample of gingival sulcus... | reverse complement strand
GATGATAGATTATGTAACCTGGGGACAGATGCGTTCCTTTTTTATCGCCCTGGTCGTTATCGGTCTGCTGATGATTGTGGTGTTTGGCAGCGTCAAGATCGGCTTGATCGCGATGATCCCCAATATCTCACCCGCCCTTGCGGTTGGCGGCATCATGGGCTTTACCGGGATTCCTCTGGATATTATGACCGTAACCATCGTGCCCATGCTGCTCGGTCTGGCAGTAGATGATACCATTCATTTTATCACCCATTATCAGCTGGAATATACCCGTACCGGCAGCTATAAGACGAGTACCCGTCGGGTTTTCAAGACCGTAGGGGTTGCGTTGTTTCTTACCTCAATGGTGCTTGTTTTGAACTTTTCGGCCTACCTGGCCTCACTTGCCAAGGCCTACATCCATATGGGAATACTGGTTCCAGCGGGTATTCTCGCCGCCCTGGCGGCAGATTATTTTGTGACGCCGGTACTGCTGGATTGGTTTCGCCCTTTTGCGAAGACAGCTCGACAAAGAAAATGATGCCGATGGACACCAGGGCATAGGCTTTTTCTCGTAAAAAACAGCAGTCTCTCTTTACCTCAGGTTTTTACCGTAAGGGATTTATCTAATTAAAGATTTGGATGGCTTGGCAGTGAACCATTATGACGCCGGGCATGACCTTGATCATGCGCCCGGAAACCGTTTGCGCTCGCGCGGGGCCACGGAAGCCGGCTTGCAGGTGGTTTCCACGGCCGCGTATCCCACCAGTTGATTGATCATGTCCGGCAGTTTTGAGGCGGCGTCAAGGCGCATGGACTCGGGCAGGGACACCACGGTTTCGGATTTCCCCGGCTCCCGGAGATGAAGGCAGGCCGGACAGGCGCCGGGATGCTGCCCCAGAAGGCGCCGGAGTTCTTCCAGGAGTTTTCGGTCCGTTCTCGTGATGTCCAGAAAAATTTCCATGGACGCCGTCCATACGGATTCCGCTTTTTCAACGGCCACGATCCTGTCGGCAATGATTTTGATATTGTTCTCGTCCTTTTCCAGCCTCCCTTCGATGATGACGGCCGTGTCTTCCACCAGGAGCCCGCGGCTTTTTTCATAGACCGAGGAAAATACCGTGGTTTCAATGGTGCCGGTCAGATCTTCGGTGGTGATGAAGGCCATATCATCGCCTTTGCGGGTCACAATGGTTTTGACCGCAGTTACCAGCCCTCCGATGCGCACGATTTCTCCCCCGGTATATTCGGGCAGGGTCACGGCCGTGGCATTGGTGAATTTGTCCAGCAGGGATTTTCTGCTTTCAAGGGGATGGCCGGAGATATAAAAGCCCATATGTTCCTTTTCGAGGGCGAGCTGGTGTTTTTCCGTCCAGGGCGCCGTATCCGGGAGTCGGGGCCGGTTGATATCCGCCGCTCCATCGCCGGTTATAGCGAACAGGCTGATCTGGGGGCTGTTTTTTTCCTTCTGCACTCTTCCGCCGTATTCCAGGGCCTCTTCCAGGCCGGCCAGAAGCTGGGCCCGGTGGCCTTCCACCGAGTCGAAGGCCCCGCACTGGATCAGCGCCTCGATCACGCGCCTGTTCAGTTTGCGATGATCCACCCGTTCACAGAAATCATAAATGGTGGGAAACGGGCCGTTCTCCTTGCGTTCCTGGATGATGGCCTCAATGATGCCTTCCCCCACATTTTTCACGGCCACAAGCCCGAAGCGGATCTGATCGCCTTCCACGGAAAAGGCGGCCAGGCTTTTATTGATATCCGGCGGCAGAACGTCAATCTTATGGCGGCGGCATTCGTCAATGAATTTGACCACTGCGTCAATGGTCCCCATTTCGGAGGTGAGCAGGGCCGCCATGAATTCCACAGGATAATGGGTCTTGAGCCAGGCGGTCTGGAAGGCGATGAGGGCATAGGCCGCGCTATGGCTTTTATTGAAGCCGTACCCGCCGAATTTTTCCATGAGATCAAAGAGCTGGGTCACCTTGTCCTCGGGATGCCCGTTTTTCACGGCGCCCGTGGTGAACAGGGCCCGGTGTTCCGCCATCATTTCGGCGATTTTCTTTCCCATGGCCTTGCGCAGGCCGTCGGCCTCGGCCATGGAGTAGCCGGCCAGAACCCCGGCGATTTTCATGACCTGCTCCTGGTACAGGATGACGCCGTGGGTTTCCCTGAGAATGGCCTCCAGTTCCGGGAGCAGGTAGGATACCGGGGCGCGCCCGTGCTTGCGTTCCACATAATCGTCCACCATGCCCGAGTCCAGCGGACCGGGCCGGTAGAGGGCCACGAGCGCGGTGATATCGTCGAAGCAGGCGGGCCGCAGACGGCGCAGCAACTCTTTCATGCCGCTGCTTTCCAGTTGGAATACGCCGGTGGTGTCGCCGCTGGAAAGCAGGTCATAGGTGGCCTTGTCGTCGAAATCCAGATGGTCCAGATCCGGGCGGGCCGCGCCGCCCGCTTCAATGAAATTCAGGGTATTTTCAATGACCGTGAGGTTGCGAAGGCCCAGGAAGTCAAATTTCACCAGTCCGATTTTTTCCACGTATTTCATATCGAACTGAGTGACGATTTCCCCCTTTTTCCCGCGATACAGGGGCAGGTAATGAACCAGTTCCCGGTCTCCGATCACCACGCCGGCGGCATGGGTGGAGGCGTGGCGCGGCAGTCCTTCCAGGGTTTTGCAGATCTGGAAAAGTTCGGCGATGCGCGGGTCCGTGTCCATGAGTTCCCGGAGGCGGGGTTCCTGTTTCAGGGATTCGTCCACGGATATATTGAGCCTGTCCGGCACCATCTTGGCAATGGCGTCCACCTCGGGCAGGGGAATAGCCAGCGCCCGGCCCACATCCCGGATCACGGCCCTGGTCTTGAGCTTGCCAAAGGTGATGATCTGGGCCACGTAATTGCCGCCGCCGTATTTTTCCACGACATATTTGAAGACCTTTTCCCGGCCGTTGATGCAGAAATCCACGTCAATATCGGGCATGGAAATACGGGCCGGATTCAGGAACCGTTCGAAAATCAGGCCGTGGCGGATGGGATCCAGATCCGTGATGCCCATGGAATAGGCGACCATGGAGCCCGCAGCCGAGCCCCGTCCGGGACCGACGGGCACGCCGTTTTCCTTTCCGAAGCGGATGAAATCCGCCACGATGAGAAAATAGCCGGGAAAGCCCATTTTTTTTATGATGTCCATCTCATAATTCAGGCGTTCCCGGTAAACGGCTTCGTCCAGATCCGGATTCCGCCGCCGCAGAGCCGTCATGCGGCGGGCGTAGCCCGCCTCCACGGTTTCGTCGAATAGGGCGTTTACGGCGGCGGTATCCCCGGCGGCATCGGCTGCCGGTGTTTCATTATCCGGCGTGTCGCCCCTGGTGAACCGGGGGAAATGGTAGGTCTTGAAATCGAATTCGATCTCGCAGCGGTCCGCGATGGCAAGGGTATTGGCGATGGCCCCCTCAAACCGCCCCAGATCCCTTTCCATGACATGGCCGGGCTTGAAATACAGCTGGTCTGTATGGAACCGGAACCGTCCCTCGTCCTTCACCGTTTTTCCGGTCTGGATGCACAGCAGCACATCATGGGCCCGCACATCATCCGGATCCAGGTAATGGCAGTCATTGGTGGCAATCATGGGGATGGACAGGCGCCGGCTCATTTCCGCCAGCCCCTGGTTCACGGTTGTCTGCGCCGGAATGCCGTTATGCTGGACCTCCAGATAGAAATTTTCTTCCCCGTATACTTCCTGATAGAAGCGGGCCGCCTCGTTGGCGTCATCCATGCGGTCTTCCTGGATCAGCATGGGGATTTCCCCGTGGAGACAGGCCGATGCGCAGATGAGGCCGTCCGAATATTCCCGCAGCATGTCCTTGTCCACGCGTGGTTTATAATAAAATCCCTTGATCTGGGCCAGGGAAGCCAGGCGGCAGAGATTGCGGTAGCCGTCCATATTCCGGGCGATAAGCAGCAGATGACGCTGACCCTTTTTGTCTTCCGGGCTTTTATGGGCGATGGTCCGCGGCGCCACATAGCATTCGCATCCAATAATGGGTTTGATGCCGGCTTTTAGGGCCTTTTCATAAAATTCCACGGCAGCGAACATGGTGCCGTGGTCGGTCACGGCCACAGCGGGCATCTCGTATTCCCGGGCCCGTTCCAAAAGGGCGTCCAGACGGATGGCGCCGTCCAGCAGGCTGTACTGGGTGTGGAGGTGCAGGTGGACAAAGGGGGTATGGGCGGTTTCCATAAAAGACTCCGGGACAGGGATGGGCGGTTGACGGCCGGAATCATCAGGTGATTCCGGCAGAGAAGTATACCGGAAGAGGGCCGAAACAGGGTGCCGGCAGAACCACGGGAGAGCGCCGGGCAGGATCAGTCCATGCGGTAATTGGGGGCTTCCTTGGTGATGATGATATCATGGGCATGACTCTCGCGCATGCCGGCTGCGGAAATTTTGGCGAACCGGGCCTTTTGCCGCAGCGCTTCAATGGTCCGGCAGCCCACATATCCCATGCCGGACTTCAGTCCCCCCACGAGCTGGAATACGATTTCCGATAAAAGGCCGGCATAGGGCACCCGGCCTACAATGCCTTCAGGGACCATTTTGTCTGCATCCTCGGCCTCGGCCTGGTGATAGCGGTCCCTGGCCCCTTCCTTCATGGCTTCCAGTGAGCCCATGCCGCGATAGGCTTTATAGGAGCGGCCCTGGAAAAATACCATTTCTCCCGGACTCTCCTTGGCGCCGGCAAACATGCCGCCGATCATGACTGCGTGGGCCCCGGCGCCGATGGCTTTGGTGATATCGCCGGAAAATTTGATGCCGCCGTCGGCGATCAGGGGAACGCCGGTCTCCTCGGAGATGTCCCGGCAGTTCATAATGGCCGTTATCTGGGGCACGCCCACGCCCGCCACAATCCGGGTCGTGCAGATGGAGCCGGGGCCGATGCCGATTTTCACCCCGTCCGCCCCGGCGTCAATAAGGGCCTTTGCGCCTTCTCCTGTGGCCACATTGCCGGCGATGAGATCCAGGTCCGGAAGGGCCGCCTTAATTGCGGAGACCGTATCCATCACGTTTCCGGAATGCCCGTGAGAGGTGTCCACGGCCAGAAGATCCGCCCCGGCCTCCGCAAGGGCCTGGGCCCGATCCAGGGCATCCGGTCCTACTCCCACGGCGGCCCCGGTGCGCAGGCGGCCCCGCGAATCCTTGCAGGAGTTGGGATATTTCTTGATTTTTTCAATATCCTTTATGGTGATCATCCCGGTCAGCTGGCCGTCTTCATCCACCACGAGCAGTTTTTCGATCCGGTGTTCATGGAGCTTCTGTTTGGACTCTTCCAGCTGGATGCCTTCATGCACCGTCACCAGATTGCTGCTGGTCATGACCTCCGCCACTTTTTTGTCCAGAGCGTTTTCAAATCGCAGATCCCGGTTGGTGACGATACCCACCAGATTTCCTTTATCGATAACCGGCAGGCCGGAAATCCGATACTGCTCCATAACGGCAAGCACCTCGCCAATGGTCTGATGCGGCCGCACTGTCACCGGGTTCACGATCATGCCGCTTTCGGATTTTTTCACCTTGTCCACTTCACGGACCTGGGCTTCGATATCCATATTGCGGTGGATGACGCCGATTCCTCCGGCCCTGGCCAGGCTGATGGCCAGCCGGGATTCGGTCACAGTGTCCATGGCCGCGCTGATGATCGGGATATTCAGCGGGATATTTCGGGAAACGCGGGTGGCGGTACTCACCTCCCTGGGCACCACGTCGGAATAATTGGGCAGCAGGAGTACATCATCAAATGAAAAGGCTTCCATGGGGGCATGAAACGACATGGGGGCATCCTCTCTCGTATCGGTTCCGGGGGACGGGGAAAGCAAGACCGACAGCAGGCTGCCGACCGTATACATAAAAGGTAACAATAACAAACCCGGATCCTGGCCGCAAGAAAGAAACTCTCATTGACATGTGGATAATTTACGCATAATAGATAAAGTTTATACCTTGATGACCGGAAAGGAGGTCCGGATATGATTCTGGACATCAACAGGGAGAACCCCCAGCCACGCCTCATCCGGAAAGCGGTGACGATATTGCTCCAGGGCGGCCTGATCGCGTATCCTACAGATACCCAGTATGGGATCGGCTGCGATATCATGAACAAAAAGGCTATTGAAAAGGTGTACCGCCTGAAGCAGCAGGACCGGAAAAAACCCTTCAGTTTTATGTGTGCGGATCTGACGCATATATCGGATTACGCCAAGGTGACCAATTATGCATACAAAACCATGAAACGGCTGCTGCCCGGCCCTTATACCTTTATACTGGAAGGCTCCAGGCTGGTGCCCAAAATCATGCTGACCCGGCGGCGCGCCGCCGGAATCCGGGTGCCGGATCATCTCATCTGCACGGAACTGGTGCGTGAGCTGGGCAATCCAGTCATCACCACCACCGCCTCCGGCGCCGGCGGTGAGATTTTCCATGATGCATCCCTGCTTCATGATTATTTCAACGACCGCGTAGACATGATCATTGACGGCGGTCCGGTGCCGGGGGAAAGCTCCAGTGTCATTTCCCTGATCGGAGACAAGCCGGAAGTGCTGAGAAAAGGGCTGGGGGATGTGAGTGAATTCGCGTAAGGGGGAAAGGGGAAGGCCGGCGGAGGCTTAAATTTTTTAATTTTTTCCGGAAGTTTTTTGGTTCCGGCTGCCCCTGAACGATGTGCCCGTCTGATATCGCACCGGTTCCGTTCCCATGACCCTGCCGATGGCGGGGCGCCGTTTCCTCAATATCCTTAACTTTATGACATTGATCTCCTGTTGACATAAAGGCTATTCGTCAGAATATCGGAATGACGCAAATTGAATTTGCATCAGCTTTTGGTATAAGTGTCGGAACATTGCGACACTGGGAGCGTGGAGACAGATCTCCACAGGGACCAGCACGAGTGTTACTGAATATCGTGGCTAAAGAACCACAGGCTGTTTTAAGATCTCTTTCTCCTGCATAAAGCCTGAACAAAAGATCACACAAAATGCTCTCGGGATAGAGAGCAGCCTCACGGCTGCCCCTCCCGCACCACCCGGCATGTGGATCACGCACCAGGGCGGTTCGGCTGATCGGGAAATCAGTGGCCCGGCAGGATTGACCGTTCACTTCCTCCCAGACTTTCGGCGGACTGCGACGCTGCAAACAGTTTCACGGGCGCCCCCTGTCCCGGCAGGGCGGCTTCCTTCAGGTGTGCCGTCACCGGCATCCCCCTTGCCCCTGCGACCGGCTGGCTTGGCGTTATACGAGCGTAATGTTTATTAAAATTGGAGTAAACAAATGAAGGAGCAAAAAACACATGAGTTGTGGTCGCCTATTAAACTCAGTCAACAATGGCTTGAGTGTGATACTTCTAAAATAGATGATATATCTCCTTCATGGTTTGACAGAAGAACAATTCTTCAGGCCAACTCAAAAGAATATCAGGAATTTATTACCGAACTCAAACGCGAACATGCCATTGAGACCGGAATTATCGAACGAATGTATGATCTTGATAAAGGCATAACTGAAACATTTATTAAAAAAGGTTTTTTTGAAACATATATTAGTCATAATGATACAAATGTGCCAGTTCCGAAATTGCTTTCTCATTTATCCGACCACCTTGATGCAGTTGATTTTGTCTTTGATGTGGTTAAGGAAAACAGGGGGTTGACAATTGGTTTCATAAAAGAACTTCACGCGCTTGTAACTCGCAGCCAAGAATATGCCGAAGGAAGAGATCAGTTTGGAAGTAAAACTAAAATAGAGCTAAGAAAAGGTGATTTCAAAATCCTTGGAAATAACCCAACTCGTAAAGATGGAACTAAAATTTTATATTGTCCACCTGAGCATGTCCAATCTGAAATGGATAATCTGATTTCCATTTACAATGATGCTGAAAATAAAGAAATCCATCCTTTAATTTGTGCCGCCTGGTTTCACCATGCATTCACAATAATTCACCCATTTCAAGATGGAAACGGTCGTATTGCAAGACTACTTGCAAGTCTGATTTTGATCAAATATGGTCTTTTTCCTTTTACAGTTCTAAGAGAAGATGCCAGGTCTAAGTATATTGATGCCCTTGAAAAGGCCGATAAACATGAATTTCAACCTTTAGTAGACTATTTTATCGAAGTTCAGAAAAGATATATTGAAAAGTCATTAAATATTAAAGAAATTTCAATCGCATCATTTGATGAAATAGCAGATATATTTTCAAATAAGATTGAGAATTGGCAAAATAAAAGGGAGGATATGTTTAATGAAGCCAGAACCCATGTTTTCGAATTTTGCTTTAAACATTTGAGTTTGATTTCTGATGAACTTAGGGCTAAACTCAATGAAAATGCTAACATTACTATTCACAAGTGCCCCCCCGATGAGACTGAAAAACAATATTATTATTATGATCAAATAATTAAATACGCTAAGAAATATAATTACTATTTTAATAGTAATTTTCCAAAAGGGTGGTTAACTTTTCGAGTTGAATTAGCTCAAGATAAAAAATATCAACTTTGTGTTACTATCCACCATTATGGCTATGAGGATAGCACCTTGGCTATTGGAGCATTTCTTGAATATTTGATACCAGATAAAAGCCATGACCGAATTGACGAAGCCCTTCCCTTAGAAATCAAACCACATATTACTTCACTAAATGGCGATATGGCAGCGAAAGAAAAGAACATAGCATCATTTATAAGACATGCAGTTATCTTGACGATGGCTCAAATTGCAAGTGAACTATAGCGCGCGGCTTAAAAGAGGGGATATTATAAATGTATATAATGCCTGAACGAAAATTACATAATCAACTGATTTTACAAAAAAGGATTTGATAATTTCGTATTAAAACAAAATCCCGGTACGCAAATTCAGCAGGTTGCATCGCACCGAAATCGATTCGGCCAACCCTTCGCCTCCATCCGGCTGGGCCCAGGACTTGCCAGATCAAAACAGAAGTGCTTCCCCCGACCACAGGGATAATAAGAGGGGATAAGAAGAACAGAAGCCGTGTACGATGCCCGTACACGGCTTCTGTGAGAGGAGGAAGCGCTGCGGGAAACCGGGATTTGCTTTTTTTCCCGGCTCCCGGCCTGTAAAGAAAAAGGATTATTCGTCGTCCGTGACGGCTTCTTCTCCCGCGCTTTCCGGTTCTGTTTTTTCCGGATTTTCCTCCCCGGTGTCGTCTTCGTTGAGTTTTTCCTTGAGGTTTTCCCGCAGGATTTCACCGAAAGTGGAGGTTGCCGGTCCCATTTTATTGATATATTCGCTCAAAATGGCATGGTCGTCATCCATTTCAAGGCGTTTGATGGAGAGCCCGATACGGCGCTCGTCGGAATTGATATTCATCACCTTGGCTGTGATTACTTCCCCGATATTGAATTTCTCACCGGGATTTTTGATCTTTTCTTTACTGATTTCGGATACATGAACCAGTCCTTCAATACCTTCTTCCAGTTCGATGAAAATGCCGAAATCGGTCACGTTGGTGATGGTGCCCGTGATTTCCTTTCCCACCTCATAACGTTCGGCCACGGTTTCCCAGGGGTCGGACTGCAATTGCTTGATGCCCAGGGAGAAGCGCTCGTTGTTCTTTTCGATATCCAGCACAATGGCGCGCACGGTATCGCCTTTTTTGAAGACCTCTCCCGGATGCTTGATGCGCTTGGTCCAGGAGATATCGGAAATATGCACCAGACCGTCGATGCCTTCGTCAATGCCGATGAACAGGCCGAAATCCGTGATATTTTTTATTTTCCCTTCAATGGTGGTGCCCACCGGGTATTTTTCACTGATGACATCCCAGGGATTGGGAGACGCCTGTTTAAGGCCCAGGGAAATCCGGCGGCTGTCGGGCTTGATATCCAGCACCACGGCATCCACTTCATCGTTTACGGACACGATTTTGGACGGGTGGCGGATTTTCCGGGTCCAGGACATTTCGGATACATGGATCAGGCCTTCCACCCCTTCCTCCAGTTCCACGAAGGCGCCGTAATCGGTCAGGCTCACCACGCGTCCGGAGATCCTGGCGCCAACGGGATAATTGTCCGCCGCCGTGGTCCATGGATCCTCGGTAAGCTGTTTCATGCCCAGGGACACGCGCTCTTTTTCCAGATCAAGGTTCAGGATTTTCACTCTGATTTCGTCGCCGATGGAAAAGAGTTCACCGGGATGCTTGACCCGGCCCCAGGAAATATCCGTGATATGGAGAAGGCCGTCCACGCCGCCAAGATCCACGAACACACCGTATTCGGTGATATTTTTGACCACGCCGTCCACTACCTTGCCTTCGGCGATATTGGAGAGGGTGGCGGCCCGCAGGGCCTCGCGTTCGGCTTCCAGGATCACCCGGCGGCTGAGTACGATATTGCTGCGTTTTCGGTTGTATTTGAGAATTTTGAACTCAAAGGATTTGCCCACCATCTCATCCAGATTTCGAATGGGACGCAGATCCGCCTGGGATCCCGGCAGGAAGGCGGAAACGCCGATATCCACTTGAAAACCGCCCTTGACACGATTGGTGATCACGCCTTCGATGGTGCCGTCCTCGTCATGGGCCTTTTTGATCTCATCCCAGACCTTGATCTTCTCGGCTTTTTCCTTGGAAAGATGGACTTCTTCATTATCTTCATCCAGATATTCCACCATGGCTTCCACGGTATCGCCGACAGTTGCCACGATATTGCCGTCTTCGTCCTTGAATTCCCTGATTTCGATCTGGCCTTCGTATTTATACCCGATATCCACCAGCACACAGTCCCGCTCAATGGACAGGATTTTACCGGTGACGACTTCCCCTTCTTCAAACTGCTTCAGGCTGTGCTCATACATGTCCATGAGCATGCCCATATCACTGTCATCGGTGATTTCCATTTCGGCCGCCGGCGCGGATTGCGCGACGGGTTCTTCCGTCACCGCCATGATGGCGGGGTTTGTGGTGTCCGTGGTCTGATCGGTAGCGCTGACTTGTTCCATTTAAAAGAGATTCCCCCTTACCTGATTTTTTTACCGTCCTGAGATGGTATATCTTCATTTAAATAACAGCATGATCAGGAAAATACAATCTTTTTTTCGTATTTGCGGTCCGTACGGCAAAAAACGGGAGGGGACGACAGGGGGGATCAGGTGGAACCTTCTGATAAATGAGCAGATATGATCGTCATCATGCGGGAGACGACCTCTTCGACCGAGCAGAGGGAGGCGTCGATATGGATGGCGTCATGGGCCGGCTTCAGGGGCGCGATATCCCGGCCGGCGTCCTGGCGGTCCCGCCGCTGGAGATCCACAGCCACTTGCTCACAGGTCTGGGGGGGCTTTCCGCCCGGTTCCCCGCATTTCCGCAGCTCGTCAAAACGCCGCCGGGCCCGGACGGCCATATCCGCCGTGAGAAAGAATTTGATATCCGCGTCCGGAAATACCACGGTGCCCATATCGCGGCCTTCAAATACAGCAGATTTCCATTTTCCGAGACGGATCTGGACATCCAGCAGGAAGCGGCGCACGCAGGGCCGGGCGGATATAGCCGAGGCCAGCATGGAGATTTCCGGGGTGCGGACGGCTTCGGCGATATCCTTCCCATTGGCGTGGATGCGGCCCTCCGGCCCGTCAAAGGACAGGGAGAGATCCGGCAGAAAGGCGGCCAGGGCCGCATCGTCTTTCGGACCGATGCCGTGTTCCCGGGCGGCCCAGGCCACGGCCCGGTACAGAGCCCCGGTATCGACGTATGCATAGCCCAGCTCCCGCGCCAGGCGGCGGCTCACCGTGGTTTTGCCGGCGCCGGCTGGACCATCAATGGTGATAAGCAGGGCGGGGGCGTTTCCCGGAACCGGCCCGTTCATGCCAGCACGTCCCGCAAGGCGGTGGCAAACCGCTGGTTTTCTTCGGGAAGACCGGCGTTGACACGGATATAGTCCGGGTATCCATAGGCGGTCATGGCCCTTACGATCACCCCTTTCCGGAGCAGGGCCTTGAAGACCTCTTTTGCCGGGCGGCCAACATCAATCAGGAAAAAATTGGACTGGGTGGGGAAATAGGCCAGGCCCATCCGTTCCAGCTCGCTGTAAAGCCAGTCCAGTCCTTCATGGGTGAGGCGGACGGTGCGGTCCAGGAAATCCGTGTCCGCCAGGGCGGCGGCCGCGCCGATCTGGCCCGGCAGGTTCACATTGAAGGGAGGGCGCACCCGGTGGAAAATCCCGGCCATCTCCGGGGACATGAGTCCGTAGCCCACCCGCAGACCGGCCAGCCCGTACGCCTTGGAAAAGGTGCGCAGGCTGATGACCGGATGTCCTTTTCCGATCCAGTCGCGTCCCCTGAGCGCCTCGGGATCCCGGACGAATTCTGCGTAGGCCTCGTCGATCACCACCAGGATATCCCGGGGCAGATCCGCCAGGAACGCGGCGAATTCGGCCTCCGTCACCGTGGTTCCCGTGGGATTGTTGGGGGAGCAGATATAGACCACGCGGGTTTTGTCCGTCACGGCGGTTCTCATGGCCGGGAGATCGGGCCGCAGGTCTTTCAGCGGGACAAAAACGGGCGCGGCCCCGGCCGTGATGACCGAAATATCGTACATGAGAAAGGAGGGATGGGGCAGGATCGCCTCATCCCCCGGAGCCAGGAAGGCCGTGGCGATGAGGGCGATCAGGTCATCGGAGCCGTTGCCCGTGACAATCCCCTCTTCCGGGTAATCCAGATGTGCGGACAGGGCGCGGCGCAGGAGCACCGAAGCACCGTCCGGATACCGGTGCAGCCGCGGCAGGGCGTCCGCCACCGCCTTCATGGCCGACGGGCACGGTCCCAGGGGATTTTCATTGGACGCCAGCTTCACGGCGTTTTTGATCCCGTATTCCCGCTCCAGTTCCTCCACGGGTTTGCCGGGCGCATAGGGGGCGATATTCCGGATATAATCGGGTACGGGCACCTTCATGCGCCTGCTTCCGCCGTCTGCTCCGCTGCGGCCCGGCCCCGTTTGAGGGCTTCCATATTCAGGGGGATGAACCGGGCTTTTTTGGCGAATTTCCTGTTCACCGTTTCCATCAGGCAGTCAAAGGGCAGCACCCCGGAACGCGCCACAAAGGCGGACAGCGCCACCATATTGGCGGCGCGTACATTTCCGATTTCGCTCGCGATATCGGTCACGGGTACGCGGATTTCGTCCACGTCCGTGCGGTTCGAGGCGCCGGGGATCAGGGAGCTGTTGTTCAGGATCACGCCCCCGGCCCGGACCACAGGCGCGAATTTGTCCAGGGAGGGCCGGTTCATGGCCACCAGATGGGCCGGATAACGGATGATGGGCGACCCGATGATCCGGTCGCTGATGACCACGGTGCAATAGGCGGTGCCGCCCCGCATTTCCGGTCCGTAGGACGGCACCCAGGCCACTTCCATGCCCTGGCCCATGGCGGCTTCGGCAAAGATCATCCCGGCCGAAAGAACTCCCTGGCCTCCGAAACCGGCGAACATGACTTCCGTCTGCATCATTTCACCTCCTGTCAGGCTGGCGCCGGGTCAATGAGAATCGGCCCCGGCGGCGGTTTGGGTCTCCGGGGTCTTGAACTCCCCCAGGGGATAGTAGGGAAGCAGGGTCTTTTCGGCCCATTCCAGGGCTTCCACCGGGGTCATGCCCCAGTTGGTGGGACAGGTGCTGATGAGTTCCACCAGGCTGAAGCAGGCGCCGGCCCGTTGGTATTCAAAGGCTTTTTTCACCGCTTTTTTGGCCTTGCGGATGTATTTGGGGCGGATCACGGCCTGACGGGTGATATAGCCCGGCGTCTGGAGCGTGGCCAGCAGCTCGGCAATGCGGATGGGCATGCCCGCATAAAGGGGATCCCGTCCCGCCGGGCTTGTGGTGGTGCGTTGGCCTGGCATGGTGGTGGGCGCCATCTGGCCTCCGGTCATGCCGTAGACCGCGTTATTGATGAAAATCACCGTGATTTTTTCCCCCCGGTTGGCGGCGTGAACGATTTCTCCCATGCCGATGCTGGCCAGGTCGCCGTCTCCCTGATAGGTGAACACGGTCAGGTCGGGCCGCACCCGCTTGATGCCCGTGGCCATGGCCGGGGCCCGGCCGTGGGCCGCTTCCTGCATGTCCACATCTATATAATTATAGATAAATACCGCGCAGCCCACAGGTGCGATGCCCACCGTGCTCTCCCGGATGCCCAGCTCGTCAATGGTCTCGGCCACCAGCCGGTGGGCGATGCCATGGGTGCAGCCGGGGCAGTAATGGGTGGGCGTATCCATGAGGGCCCGGGGCCGTTGAAATGTCTTTCCCATCAGATCCTCTCCTTTACGATGTGCATGATTTCCTCGGGGTCCGGCACTTCGCCGCCGCATTTGCCGTACCATTCCACGGGCGTTGTGTCCGGAACCACGCGGCGGACGTCCTCCACCATCTGGCCCACGCTCATCTCAATGCTGAACACATGTTTGCAGGAATCCCGGGAAGCCGCCTTGCGGATGGCTTCTTCCGGAAAGGGAAAAAGGGTCTGGGGACGGATCATGGCCACCGGGATTCCCTCCTCCGCCAGGCGGTCGATCACCGTGCGGCAGACCCGGCTCATGGTGCCGTAACTCACCAGAAGGGCCCGGTAGTCACTGTCCAGGTGATAGGGTTCGTACATTACATCTTCCACGGCCATCCGGTCGTATTTGGATTTGAGATTGAGGCAGTGCCGGTTGAGCGTATCCGGGTCCAGGTACACGGATTTGACCAGGTTGCGGGACGCCGCGTTCCGGGTGGCCATGCCGTTGGTGGCCCATTCATCCTTATTGCTCGGGGGGGCGGCCAGGCCTTCGGGAAATTCCACAGGCTCCATCATCTGGCCGATGAGGCCGTCGCCCAGGATCATGACCGGATTTCGGTATTTTTCCGCCATGGGAAAGGCCCGCATGACCATTTCCACGGCTTCCTGCACGGAACTCGGGGCCAGAACCAGCATGCGGTAGTCTCCGTGGCCGCCGCCCTTTGTGGCCTGGAAATAATCGGCCTGGGAGGGCAGGATGCCGCCCAGGCCCGGCCCGCCGCGCATGATATTGATGAACACCACCGGACATTCGGCGCCGGCCACATAACTGATCGCCTCGCTCATGAGGCTGATGCCCGGACTTGAAGAGCTGGTGAAGACCCGTTCCCCGGCCGCAGAAGCGCCAAAGAGCATATACCCCACCGCCACCTCGCTTTCTCCCTGGACGAAGACCCCGTTTTCCTCGGGCAGGCGGCGGGCCAGATATTCGGCCACTTCCGACTGGGGCGTGATGGGATAGGCGAAATAATTCAGGCATCCGGCGCGGATGGCGGCCTCACCGATGGCTTCATTTCCCTTCATCAGTATTTTTGTCATGGATTCCTCCGGTCTTTTTTTCAGACGGATCTCAGCCGGGTCTGGCGATGGAAATGGCCACATCCGGACAGATTTCACAGCAGATGGCGCAATATATGCAAGCCTCAGGCCGGGCCTGCCAGGCCGGGAAATATCCCCTGGCGTTGACCTTTTCCGATATCTCCAGCACGTTTTTGGGACAGGCATCCACGCACAGGCCGCAGCCCTTGCACCGGTCCTCGTCAATCAGATGGGTATATATCATTGGCGTTCCCTTTTCGGTGATCCATAATATGCCGTACAATAACAGATGATCCGGGCATGACAGCCCGTTGTTTTAACAGCCCGTTGTTTTATTTGTCACGCCTTCCGGGAACGGTCTGCCGGGCGCGGCGGCGTTCCTTTCGCCCACGGCGGCGTCATCTGGCGGCGGATCGGCAGCACGGGGCATGAAATATCTCCCCGGTCCGGTTTCGCCGCCAGCGGTTCCGGAACCGTGATGAACAGGAGCGGGAGATCCGCCTTTCGGGCCAGGTCCGTCATGAACCGGTGGCCGTCCATGATCACGGATGCCGTTGTTTCGTCAATGAGGTTGGCATTGCCGATATAGCCCGTGATGCGGATCCGGGCCGCCGTCTCGATTTCCCGGCCGATGGCGATGGCGCCTTCCGGCGTATCCGTATAGGGCCGGTGGGGGTTGACCACCTGGGCAATATGGACCGGGATATCCGGCGGAATCTGCTGCAGCGCGGCGGAAAGGGCCGCCAGCACCGTGGCCCCCACATCATCGCCGCCCACATCCAGGATGGTCAGCTCCGAAGGCCGCCGGATCACGCCGGCGACCCGGGGGGTCAGAATGGGCAGGTCCGCGTTCAGCCAGCCCTCGTCCGGCAGGATCACGTCAATTCCGGCGGCCCGCAGCGGTGATTTTGCTTCCCTGGTCCGGAAATAGGGATTGACCAGGTCCAGGTCTGCGATGCGGACCTCTTTTCCGGCGGCGCGGCCGGACAGGGCCATATTGACGGACACTTCGGTCTTGCCGCTGCCGTAATTTCCGGTGATGATATAAAGGCCGCTCAAATCAGGCAGTGGCATCATGTCGCACCGTCCCGTATATTCCCTGCGGTTCCCCGCATATTATTGACTCCCGGCTGGCAGCCAGTCCGGCCCTGGCCGTGTCTTCGCCTTGCGTTCCCTTGCTGCCGGTGAAAAAATATCTGCCAGGAAAAACTTTATATCTATCGGGAACGGGACCGTTTGTCAAATTTTTTCCGGAAATCCCGCTGGCAATCACAAAAACGGAATGCTATGAGAGATCCATTCCCGGGTAATCCGTTTCTGACCGCGAAAAAATCGCCGCAAGGAGGCATCCCCATGATTCTCACCGGACTGGAAAATCTGCTGCAGTCCCCTCCGCCCCGGCTTTCGGGAAAACGGCTGGGCCTGCTCTGCAACCCCGCTTCCGTTGACCGCTCGTTCCGGCATGCGCGCGTCGGCATTCAGGACCGCTTTCCCGGCCGGCTGACCACCCTGTTTTCTCCCCAGCATGGATTTTACGCGGAAAAGCAGGACAATATGATCGAATCCGATCATATGGCGGATCCCGTGACCGGCTGTCCGGTCCACAGTCTCTATCATGCCGCCCGCCGGCCGACCGCAGAAATGATGGCGGATCTGGATGTGCTTCTGGTGGATCTGCCGGATATGGGAACCCGGGTCTATACCTTTATGTACACCCTGTCCTACTGCATGGAAACAGCGGCGGCCGAAGGAAAAACCGTCATGGTGCTGGACCGGCCCAATCCCGTGGGCGGACGGATCGTGGAAGGGGGGCTGCTGGAGCCGGAATGGGCCAGCTTCGTGGGCCGGTTTCCCATCCCCATGCGTCATGGCCTGACCATGGGAGAACTGGCGCTTTTATTCAATGATACCTTTGGTATCGGCTGCGATCTGGACGTCATTCCCATGGCGGGATGGCGGCGGGAGATGGTATTCGCGGATACAGGGCTGCCCTGGGTGCCGCCGTCCCCCAATCTGCCGGCGCCGGACAGTGCCCTGGTCTATCCGGGGCAGGTTATCTGGGAAGGCACGGAACTCTCCGAGGGGCGGGGAACCACCAGGCCTTTTGAGATCTTCGGCGCACCCTGGCTGAAACCGGAGGCTGTATTAAAGGAAATGGGCGGTGCGGAGCAGGAGGGCGCCTTTTTGCGCTCCCTGGTATTTGAACCTGTATCCGGAAAATGGGCCGGACATGCCTGCCGGGGATTTCAGATCCATGTGACCGGTCCGCGCCGTTTGAAATCCTATGATCTGAGCCTGCGGCTTCTGGACGCCGTCTACCACCTGCATCCGGATTTCCGGTGGAAATCCCCGCCCTATGAATATGAATACGAGCGCATGCCCATTGATCTTATCTGCGGAACGGATGCGGTCCGAAATGCATTGGCGCGGGGGGAAAGCAGCGCGGAGCTGGAGCGCGGGCGATCAATTGATTCCGGGTGGTCCATGGCGGATGCGGGCCGCCTGTACGCCGGATGAGACGGGCCGCCGCCGTCAGCCGGGAAGGCGCGTGCGGCAGGGGCGGACAGGAAATCACCCTCTGCGATAGAACGCCCCGCATGGGAGAACCATACGGGGCGTTTTCCGGTCAGTGACCAGCGGATGTTTATTTGGCTTTCAGCTCTTCCAGTTCTTTTTTCAGGGCGCTGATTTCATCATTGGCCTTGGCCAGCTCATCCGATGCGCTACAGGGGCTGGATCCGCCTTTTTTCAATACGTCCTTGACTTCGTCGAATCCGAGGTAAATGGCCAGTCCGCCGCCCACCAGCAGGATGATCGGGACGGTTCCCGCGAGGATTTCCAGGAAATCCCCGAACCAGACCGCCAGACCCACCAGACCCAGAATAGCCGCGACGCCGCCGCCAACCAATGTTTTCATGAAGATCCTCCTCCTTTAGCATGTTGGATAAAGACGGACACGGGGACGCGCCCGTTTGTTACGAAATTCCGGATGCTGTCTCATCGCCCCGTTTTCATGGTTTCGGCATCAATATTCTTTTGCCGGCAATGCGGAGCATAAGCTGATTTCAATCTATTGCGGATAGCATACCGGCCGGGGGAACGCAAGGAGAAAATCCGGCGCGCGACGGTATCCGGCCCGCCGCCGGAAACGATATTCATCCGTACCCCGCTGTCTTTTACGGGCGGGCGAAAGATAAGGATTGCAATGCATGGCGGCATCTTCTACAAGAGGAAATGCGTGAACCAGATTCCATCCCCGCTTTCTTTTCCCCGGATTCCAATAGCTGCGGTCCGAACCGTCCGGGCGGTGTGAAGCCCTGGAAAAGCCGGGAGATGATATTGCCTGGAGGACAATAAAGAATGATCCGATTTTTCTCGCGTAAAAACCGGTCTCGGGATGATTCCGAAATGAGCTGCCAGAGCGGTTATTCTTCACGGCATCATTACCGCTGTTATCTGCCCGTGAAAAAAGGGGTTTCCGGTCTGGTGCTGCGCCTGCTGTTTTCCGGCATCCGCGTCGGGCCCGAGCAGAAGGCGGTACTGGAGCGGATTCCCGAAGACGCGGTGCTGGTTTACGTCACCCAGTATAAAAGCGATTTCGAATTCCTGTTTTTTCATACCCGGTATGCGGGGGAAGGCCTTCCTGCTCCGGAAATCGGGTTGGACTATAAATTCTTTTTCCTCCAGCCCCTGGGGCGGATCCTGCGGATTTCCCGCGCCAATCTGCGTCATTTATTCCGTCATTTCCGTATGCAGGATCCCTATGAAAGCGGGTATATCCGCCAGGAACTCCTGGGCGGCCGGGCCGGATTTCTGTCCCTGGTCGAAGAACGGGGGTTTTACCGCCGATTTGTAAAAAAGAACCCCGACCCCCTGCGGTATCTCATTGATATGCAGGGAACCATGGCCCGCCCCGTCATCCTGCTGCCCCAGCTGATCTGCTACAGCAAGGCCCCGGACCGCGCCACCCCCACCCTCGCGGACATGATCTTCGGCAGCCGTCGCAAGCCGGGCTCCCTGCGGCGGATTTTCGCCCTGGTGAAAAAACCGGAATCCGTGTTCATGGAGGTATCGGAACCGGTCAATATCCAGGAATTCCTTCGCGGCCGCGAGGGCGGCGAGCCGGATGCCGACCGCGCCGCCATGGAATTGCGCCAGTTTCTGCTGGACCGGCTCAACCGCCACCAGCAGTCCATTCTCGGCCCGGTCCTGAAAAGCCATGAGGAAATCAAGGAAAGCATTCTGACCAATCCCCGTATCCTGGAAGCCATGAGCAAATACGCCGACGGCAGAAACCTGCCCCTCCACAAGGTCAACCGGGAGGCGGACGGATACCTGGACGAAATCGCGGCCCGCTTCAATATCAATGTCATCCGGTGCATGTCCGTGATCGTCCGCTGGCTCACCAATACCATGTTCGAGGGAATTTCCCTCAACACCGGGGCCATGAACGAGATCAAGAGCATGTCCCGCCGGGGACCGCTGGTGCTGGTGCCCTGCCATAAAAGCCATATTGATTATCTGGTGCTGTCGTATGTCATGTTTCATAACGATATGCCCTGCCCCTATATCGCGGCCGGACGCAATCTTTCTTTCTGGCCCCTTGGTCCCATGTTCCGGGGCGCCGGCGCGTTCTTTATCCGCCGGACGTTCAGGGGCGCGGTGCTGTATTCCAGGGTTTTTGCCGAATATATCCGCAAATTGATGAGCGAGGGGTTTAATATCGAATTTTTCATTGAGGGGGGCCGCAGCCGTACCGGAAAGCTCCTGCAGCCCAAACTGGGGCTTTTGTCCATTCTGCTGACGGCGTTTCGGGAAGGCGCCGGGGATGACCTGATCTTTGTCCCGGTATTTGTGGGCTATGACCGGGTGCCCGAGGAAGGGGCCTATCTGCGGGAGCTGGAAGGCGGGAAAAAACGGCCCGAAAGCCTGACCGGGGTTCTCAGGGCGCGCAAACTGCTGAAAAAACGCTACGGGCGTATTTATATCCGGTTCAGCGAGGGCATTTCCATCCAGGATCTCTTTCGCGAGGAAGGAAAGAAACCCCTCGCAGAAATGAATACAAAAGAATTTCACGCCTTTGTGCGCGAAATGGGGCACAGGCTGCTGTGCGCCATTGACGCGGCCACCGTGATCACGCCCCATGCCGTGACGGCCGCCGCCATTCTGAACAGCGGTTCCCGGCGCATCCGGCGTGACCGGCTGATGGAATCCGTGGATACCTATATGCGGTATCTGTCCAATTTTCCGGTGCAGCTCGCCGACACCCTGGCGGTCAACCCGGACGCGGCCTTTGATTATGTGCTGAAAACCTATGAACGCCGCCGGTTTATCGAATCCGATGCCGCCCCTGGGGATGCGGAGTGCAGCGCTGATTCCGGCGCTGCAGAATATACAATTTCCTCATCCCGGCGTCCGGCCCTGGGCTATTATATGAACAACTGCATTAAGGTCTTCGTGCCCGCCGCGTTCACGGCCATGGCCATACTGGAGCTGAAAACCTTCCGGTTCTACCAGGACGATCTGCCCGGTGGCTACGCCCGGCTCAAGGAATTTTTCCGGTTTGAATTTTCCTATGATGTGGATACCAGTCCCTCCTATTTCATTCAGAAAAATCTGGACGCGTTCATGGCCGACGGCATTCTGACGCCTGATCCGGATCAGCCGGATGTCTGCCAGGTGACGGCCAGCGGTCTGCGCCGCCTGAAACTCTTTGCCTCGTTTCTGGAATCCTTTTTCGAGTCATACCTGATTACACTCACCTTTTTGGGCCGGTATCCCCGGAATTTCGTGGATGCCAGAGACCGCCTCAAAAAGGTGCAGTCCATGGGCAACCGCATGCTGAGCAAGGGGGATATCCGGTATCCCGAGGCAGTGTCCCGGATCAATTTCCGCAACGGCCTGGACTATTTCCAAAGCCAGGGCATCCGGGGACGTGAAGATGAGGACGCGATCCGCAGGGAAACGGCCCGCATCCGGCTGTGGCTGGAACATCTGCGGGCGTGATCCGCCGGATTGATCCGGCCCGTCTGTTCCATCTGATTCGGGAATGCCCCGGAGATCATATGAAAGCCCTGTTTCTGTGAAGGCGCTGATTCTGGCCGCCGGTCTCGGCGTCCGGCTGCGGCCCCATACCCTGCACCGTCCCAAACCCCTGTTTTCCCTGGCGGGCGTTTCCCTTCTGGAAATCTGGATTCATCATCTGGCCGCCGCCGGCTGCACGGACGTGGCTGTAAACGGGCACTGGCGTCAGGAGATGATCGCCGCGTTTCTGAAAGAAGGGGACTGGCCCGTCCCCGTGCTTTTTCGACCGGAACCCGAACTTCTGGGAACGGGCGGCGCCATCCGGAATCTTTTGGATTTCTGGGATGACGCCCCTTTTTTCGTGGTCAACGCCGACGCGGCGGCAGATACGGATCTGGCCGCTCTGGCCCGGATCCACCGCGCCCGGAAACATGCGGCCACCCTCCTGCTGTGCGACGACGCCCGCGCCAACAGCGTATCCCTTGATCCGGAAGGCCGTATCACCGGTTTTCCCGGCCCGGAAAACGAGGATCTTCCCCGGTACTGTTTCACCGGCATTCAGGTGCTGTCTCCTGCGGTTTTCCCGTATCTGCCGCCGGGGCCGTCGTCCAGCATCAGGGCATTTGAGCGGATGATCGCGGACGGCCGGCCGGTGGGCGGAACTCTCATGCCGGCCCGGGACTGGTGGATGGATATCGGGGCTCCGGACCGATACCGCCAGGCCGCGCTGCGGGTTCTGGCGGCGTCGGCATTTTCGTCCCTGTCTTCCCCCGATACCCCGGCCGCCGCGCCCTGGGTATCCGGCGCGGCTCCGGGATACGCCCCGCGCGTCTCGTCCATCAGGATTCATCCCCTGGCGGGCGACGGCTCGGATCGCCGGTGGTATCGGGCTGCGGCCCCGGCGGGATCGGTGATACTGGTGGATCACGGCGACTGGGGAACGCGGAAAGAATCCTCCGGAACCGGGTTCCGGCCGGAAACAGGGGCGGGTGCTCCGGGCGGGGAAACAGGAGAGCAGCGGGAATCCGACGCGTTTATCGACCTTGCCCGGCATTTTGAGGCCGCCGGTCTGCCGACGCCCCGCCTCCTGGCCCGGGACCGGTATGCCGGCATGGCGGCCGTCACGGATCTGGGGGATGTCTCATTGCAGCGGGCCTGCCGGGAATTGCGCGGGGCCGCGTCCGGATCATGGGAAGACATCGTATCCCTGTACCGGGATGTCATTGACGCGGTATGGTCTTTCCACAACCGGGGGGGGAAAGGATTCGATCCCGCGTGGTGCTGGCAGACGCAGGGAATGGACGCGGAGATGATCCGCACGGCGGAATGCGCTTATTTTGTCCGGGCCTTTGTCCGGAATCTGGCCGGATGGAGCGGCCCCGTCCCCGAGGCCGAATTCGACCGGCTGGCCCGGCGGATCGGCGCATTGTCCCGGACCGGCATCATTCACCGGGACTGCCAGTCCAGAAATATCATGATCTGCGGCGGCCGGCCGTATTTTATTGATTTCCAGGGCGCACGGCGGGGCCCTTTCGCCTATGATCTGGCGTCCCTGCTCATTGATCCGTATGCCGGTCTGCCGCCGGCGGTACAGACGGTTTTACTGGATTACGCGGCGTCCCGTGTCAGGACGGCGGGGAAAACCAGGGGGCCGGGGGAAAAGCGGCAGGGACGAGAAACAGAAGAAGAGGCGCCGGGAGTGGAAGAATTTCGCAAAGGCTATCCGTATTGCGCCCTGAGCAGAAATTTGCAGATGCTGGGAGCCTTTGCCTTTCTCAGCCGGGAAAAGGGGAAAGCCGGTTTCGCCGATTATATTCCGGCTGCATTGAACGGCCTGGTGGAACGCAGCTGCGGGCTGGGGGATGAATTTCCGGAGCTGTGCCGCCTGGCTCTCCGCCTGCGGGATCGTTAGCGCGGCGTAACGCACGCCGGTTCCATGATCCTCCCGCCATTTCCCGGCGTCTTTCCGGGGCGGGAAACGCCGCCGGAAACTCAGAATCCGGACGGATCGCGATCAAACCGCTGCCGGGTAAGAAAAGGGGCAGGGGACCGGCGCCGCGTTTCCGCCCGGCCCGGTATTCCGGCCGCGTTTCGCCGCGCCCTCCGCCACGCCCCGGGCCGCTTCCGCATAAAATACCGCCTGCGTTTCTTCCCTGCCGGGGTTCATTTTTTCGTATCGGGCGGAAAAATGAAAAAGGGTGTATCGCTTCGCGCCGCTGGCCCCGGCAATCCATCCGGCCTGGCGGGCGGTGAGGTGGTGTTTTTTTCCCGCGTGTTTCTGGTCCGCTTCCAGAAAGACCGCTTCAATGAACAGGTGATCCGCGTTACGGGCCAGTGCCGCCGCCCGCCGGATATTCTCCCGTGTCCCGGCCAGGTCCGTGATATAGACGATGCTCTGTCCCGGGCGGATTTTTGTCAGGCGGTCCCGCAGCTTTCCGAGGGAACAGGGCGGCGGGCTCTCCGCAGCGGCGGCATGTCCCCCGGTTTCGCCGGCAGCGCGGTGTCCGGGGGAGCCGGCCGGCTGGATCATATCCGTGCCGGGGCGCCCGGCATACAGGGCCTGTTTCAGCTTCCCCAGCCAGGGGCCGGGGACATACCCGTGACGGGCCAGGGCATCCGGGCGGATCTGGATGCGGGCCGTTTCCGTTACCCGGTACGCGATGCAGGGAATACCATGGTCCAGCGGGACGGCCGTTACCGTGAGATCCTCTGTTTCCAGGATGGGGCGGATACCGCCGCTGACGGCATGGCCCCGCATTTCCTCTTCGGCTTTGAACGACAGGCGGCTGGAAAAAACATGGGTCCGCGATGTTGTTTCCCCGATTTCCGTGACCCGGAACCGGAGCACATCCCGGTACCGGTGAACCAGGTTCCAGGAATAGGCCGAAAGACGTGCGCCCACCTGTTGAATAATGCCGGGGGGGCCGTAGACGGCCACTGTTTTTTCGCGGCCAAGAAGAAGCCGCAGCAGCCGGTCAAAGCCGCAGAAATGATCCATGTGGGTGTGGGAGAGGAATACATGGGTGACCTTCAGAAGATCGCGGGATCCGAGGGACAGATCCCCGATATCGAACAGAAAGGCGGTTTTTTCAAACCGGCGGGAAAGGAAAAGGGCGGGATCGCCAAAGGGGTCGTTGACGATCCGGGCAATGAGATCCGGTCGCATGCCGGATCAGGCGGATTCCTCGTCTTCGGCCGCAGGCCGGTGCAGTACCTGCTGGAGGATGCAGGCATAAATTTCTTCATCCGACCCGTATACATCAATGGTGTCTTTATGGTTGATGACGGTCTCAATGACAAAGGCGGTGAGGTACAGGGCCACGATATTGGGATTGGGCGCCAGATTGCGAAAGGGCGCGATCTTGTAGTCCATGTCAAAATCGTCCGCATGCATCATGAAATCAATAGCGTTCCGGATCTGGGCTTCCAGCCCGTTTTTATTCGTGGTTTCCACCAGCTGATTTTCCACCAGCTTCATGGCAACCCGGTTGCTTACTTCTTCAATGCGGTTATTGGCGTCATTGATTGCCTTGCGGCGTTCGTGTTCCTTGGAACTTTCGATTCGCGAGAGGATGCTGGATTCTCGCGTGCTGGGGCGAAACACCTTTGCCATGGACCATTCCTTTCCGGATAATGAGAGACGGTGGCGGCCTGACAGCCCGCAGGTCATCGGCGGGCTTCCGTCAACAGAACATGAAAATTCCTATATACTTGTGGACTTGGCAAAGGCAAGCAAAAACAGGAAATCAGATGGAAAAATCACTGATGATGGCCTGAATGCTTTCCCGGCCGTTAAAGCGGCGGCGGCTCAGCCGGAAGGCGAGGCGGTCAAAATGGTCCGTGGACAGGGCTGCGGCGGGCGCGTTGAAAAACATGGCCTCCACGGGCGGGCCGCCCTTTCGCTGGCGCAGCTCCATTTTTCGGTGCCGTCCGGAAAAAACGCGGCTGTGACAGACATCCACGCTGCGGGCGGAAAAACACGGCGCCGGGTTTCCCTCGCCAAAGGGTTCCAGGCGCTCAAGTTCCGTCACCAGGCGGTCGCTGATCCATCTGAATGACAGATCCAGATCTGTTTCCACGATTTTTACGGCGTCGGATGCGGACTGCCCGGCAATCTGTTCTTGAAAGGCCAGGGAAAAGGCGCTGATCGCTTCGGGGCGGATGGTCAGCCCGGCTGCGGCCGGATGGCCCCCGAATTTGACCAGATGACCGGCGCAGGCCGTCAGGGCCTTGTGGATATCCACCCCGGGGATGCTGCGGCACGAGCCGCGCCCTATTCCGTTGCGCACGGAAATCAGCACCGCCGGACGGAAAAAAAGATTCGTCAGCCTGGCCGCCACAATGCCCAGGACGCCTTCGTGCCAGTCGGTCTGGTGCAGCACGATGGCGGGGGCGGACCGGGCTTCGGGCCTGCGTTCCAGGCGGTCGAGAATGGTTTCCAGCAGACGGGATTCGGTCTCCTGGCGCACCCGGTTCAGCCGCCCCAGCTCCCCGGCCAGCCGTTCGGCTTCCGCCGGATTACGGGTCAGCAGCAGATCGGCGGCGGTCCGGGCTTCCGCAATCCGGCCGCAGGCGTTGATGCGCGGGGCCAGGCGGAAGGCCACGTCCTCGGAGATCAGGGGCGGGGTCAGCCCGGCGGACCGGATCAGGGCCGCCACGCCGGGGCGCCCGGCGTCTGCGGGGCCTGCCTGGCCGTCCCGGTTCATGATGGCCATGCCGGCGGCGCAGAAGATCCGGTTGTCCCGGACCAGGGGCACCAGGTCGGCAATGGTGCCCAGGGCCACCAGGTCGCACAGGGATTTGAGGTTCGGTTCCCGGCCCGGGGAAAACCATCCGTCGTCCCGCAGTTCGCTGCGGATCGCTGCCGCCAGGCAGAAGGCCACGCCCACGCCGGCCAGGTATTCGAACCCGGCCGCGCAATCCCCCTGCCTGGGGTTGACCACAGGCACGGCGTCGGGGGGATCGGACACGGTATGATGGTCCGTGATGATGACATCCATGCCCGAATCCAGGGCTGTCCGGACGGCCTCGCGGCGTGTGGAGCCGCAGTCCACCGTGATGATCAGGTCCACGCCCGATGGCAGGGCCCGGCCCGTGACATGGGACGCCTGAAAATCGTATCCGTCCCGGATGCGATGGGGAATGAAAAAATCCACATCGGCGCCGCAGGTTCGCAGAAATTCCGTCAGGACCACGGTGGCGGTGACGCCGTCCACGTCAAAATCGCCGAATATCAGGATCTTTTCCCGGCGGCGCACCGCGTCGGCCGCACGCCGGGCCGCCGGCATCAGATCCTTCATGGCAAAGGGCGGACGCAGCCGTGAAAGCGCGGTATTGAAAAAAGACCGGGCCGCTGCCGCGTCTTTCAATCCCCGGTTGACCATGACGGCGGCCGTGGGCGGCAGGATATCCAGCTCCCGGCACAGGGACGCTGTCTGCGCCGGGTCGGGCGCGGCGGTTTTCCATATCTGGTCTGTCATCATCTGGTCCATCATCTGATCCCGGCCTGTTTCGTGAAGGCCCTGTGTATCCCATTTCCCCGGCGGCCACAAGTCCGAAAGCGGCTGCCTTTTTTCTTGAAAAGGCCGGGGGGAAGGTGATACCGTTCCGCCATGACGCCGCCACGACGAACCCATACGTCTCTATTTCGGATGAATCGCCGCAAGATCGGATTTTTCCGCTTTATACTGGAAGGTTATGATAATCTCGCCATATTGAGAACCCTGGACGCGGCCCATGGCCTGGTGGCTTTGGACGTGCCGCCGGGCCGCCGGGCCGAGGCGGCGGTTCTGCTGGACGCTCTTGCGGAGGAGCTGCGGCTGACGCCGGCCGGCTCGCCGGGGGGGGCGGCCTGATACCGGTGCCGGATATCGCAAAGCTTAGCGGCAAGTGGGGGCTGGAGCGATAGCCTCCACTTGCCGCTGGACTGCCGGGTTATATTTTTTTGTTATCGTTTTTTCTTTTTCTAATGTGCAGTTTCCTGACGAAACTCATTTTGAAAAATATATTCCTGATGAAACAAGTATTTATACAGACCATCGGCTGTCAGATGAATGTCTGTGACACCGATCGCATGATTGCGCTGCTCGCACCCCTGGGATACACCGGGGCCGCAGCTCCCGAAGAAGCGGATCTGGTCATTGTCAATACCTGCACCATCCGGGAAAAAGCGGCCCATAAGGCCTATAGTTTTCTCGGCCGCCTGGCCGGGCGGAAAAAACGGAAGCCGGACCTGCTCATCGCCATGGGCGGCTGCCTGGCCCAGCAGGAGGGGAAAAAGGCCTTCCGCCGGGCCCCGTATCTGGATCTGGTATTCGGAACCCGGGCCCTGGACCGCCTGCCGGATCATATCGACGCCCTTTCCCGGGAAAGAACCCGCATTGTCGATATCGGGATGGGCGGGCAGGGGACGGCCGGCGCGCCGCCGCCTCTGGACGCTGTTCCGGCCTCCGGCGGGGTGAGCCGGTTTGTCACCATCATGCGGGGCTGTGAAAATTTCTGCACTTACTGCGTGGTGCCCCATGTCCGCGGAAAAGAGGAAAGCCGCCGGCCCGGGGATGTGCTCGCCGAAGTCCGGAACCTGGTGGCGGCCGGCGCACGGGAAATCACCCTCCTGGGCCAGAACGTGAACAGCTACGGCATAAAGGAAAATTTTCCCTCCTTCGCCCGGCTGCTGGAACAGGTTGCTTCTGTGGAGGGGCTGGACCGGGTCCGGTTCACCACGTCCCATCCCAAGGATCTGTCCCCGGCCCTGATGCGGGCCTTTCGGGATATCCCGGAGATCTGTCCCCATATCCACCTGCCGGTGCAGTCCGGTTCCAACGCGGTATTGAAGCGGATGAACCGGGGATACAGCAGGGAGTGCTACCTGGAAAAAATCCGGTCCCTGCGGGAAATTCATCCGGGAATCACCCTGACCACCGATATAATTGTCGGCTTTCCCGGAGAGACCGGCGCGGATTTCGCCAAAACACTGGATCTGGTGCGCACTGCGGGCTATGCGGGGCTGTTCGCGTTTAAATATTCCGACAGGGAGCTGGCCCCGGCGGCCCGATTTTCCGGCAAGGTGCCGGAGGCGGAAAAGGACGCCCGGCTCGCGGAACTGTTCCGGCTTCAGGAGTCCATCACCATCCGGCGCCATGAACGGATGCGGGGCCGGCGGGTGGAAGTGCTGGTGGACGGCTGCGGACGCGGCCGGAAAGATCCTCTTACCGGAGCGGCGATTCCCCAGTACGCCGGCCGCACCGGGGGAAATCTCATTGTGAATTTTTCCGATCCCGCAACGGACTGGACCGGGCGGCTTGTGACGGTGGAAATCACCGGCGTCCACGCCCATTCCCTGTCCGGAAGCCGGCCGGAAGCCGTTTGACGGACCCCGGCCCGCCCGGTGAACGGGCCCGTGCGCGGCGGGCGCTTGATCAATCCCTTTCTGTGGAGAATATCCCATGCGCCATAAGGTGGTGATCGCGGGGATGACCCTGGATCCGAATACCCAAAACCCCATACTCTTGCTGCAGGTGGAGGAAGACCGGCGAATGGTGCCCGTCTGGATCGGGCTGCCCGAAGCTGCGGCCATTGCCTCGGCTCTCCAGAACATCGCGTTCGACCGCCCCATGACCCACGATCTCTTCCGGGCGTTTGTGGAGAAGGCCGGTTACCGGGTGACGTCCGTGGAAGTGTCCGGGCTTCGGGGCAATACCTTTTTTGCCCGCATCCTGTTCACGCCGGCGGGCGGCGGCGGTCAGCCCCTTGAAATGGACGCCCGTCCTTCGGACGCCATTGCCCTGGCCCTTCGCTTTGACGCGCCGGTATACGTGACCGGGGAGGTGCTGGCCCGGTCCCGTGAGATTGCGGAGGTGCGGGTGGAAGAAATGGATGTCATGGACGATACGGAACAGGGGCGGAAATGGGCGGAATACCTGGCCGGCCTGTCGCCGGAAGAGTTTGGAAAGGTATAGCCCGGCCGGAAGCATCAGCGGGGGACGGACCGCTGGAAATTGATCACCTGCCGGATGATGGTGTCCAGGTCGGTGGACGGGGTGTAGCCCGTGACCCTGTTCAATTTTTCGATACTGGGCACCCGCCGCTGCATATCCTCGAAATCCTTGTTGAAGACCTTGTCATAGGGAATGAGTTCCCAAGTGGAGGATGAACCGGACGCGGCGATGATTTTTTGGGCCAGATCCAGAATGGAGATTTCGCCGGTGCCGCCCACGTTAAAGACTTCGCCCACGGCTTCCGGGCAGTCCATGAGGCGCATGAGGGCGGTCACCACGTCCTTGACATAGGTGAAGGTGCGGGTCTGGGTGCCGTCTCCATAAATGGTGAGCGGTTTTCCGGACAGGGCCTGTTCCACGAAGCGGGGGATGACCATGCCGTAAGTGCCCGTCTGTCTGGGCCCCACAGTATTGAACAGCCGGGTGATCACCACTTGCAGTCCCTTGGTCCGGTAATAGGCCAGGGCCGAGAATTCATCCATGAGCTTGCTGGCCGCGTAGCTCCAGCGGAATTTGCTGGACGGGCCATAGATGATATTATCCGTTTCCACCAGCGGCGCGTGCAGGTGTTTCCCGTACACTTCGGAAGTGGAGGCGATGAGTACTTTTTTGCGGAACCGGTGGCACAGGGAGAGAACGATATCCGTGCCTTCCACATTGACCCGGATGGATTTCAGGGGATGATCAAGTATGTACCGCACTCCCACGGCTGCGGCCATATGGTAGACCACGTCACAGATGCCGGTGAGTTCCAGCATGAGTTCTTCATTGAGAATGCTGTCGATATGCGGGAAAAACCGTTTTTTGTACCGCTCGTCCTGTTGCAGCGGGCGGATATTGTCCAGGGAACCAGTGGACAGGTCGTCGATGATATAGACTTCGTCTCCCTGGGCCAGAAATTCCTCGGCCAGATGAGAGCCGATAAAACCGGCACCGCCGGTGATCAGAACACGCATAGAAACTCCTTTGACGATATCCCCGGGGATCCCGGAAACAGATGAAAAATAATAAAAAATGACATGCCAAAATGAGGAAAGGCGCCAGCCGCCCGGAGGCGGACGGGCCGGAAGCATACCCCGGCAACGGCCGGCCGCCGGGCCTCCGGCGTTATATGAAAAAAAATCATATGAAACACAGCGGGGAAAAGCAAGGGCCAAGATGGCTGCGGCGGTCCCATGATCCGGATCCACAGGTTTCATGGCGCCGGCGCGGGTTTTCTCCGCTATGCTGTCTGGCGGACCCCGTCTCTGCGTCCCCGGGGAACCCTGCTGTTGCTGCAGGGCCGGGCCGAATACCTGGAAAAATACACGGAACTGATGTCCGAAGCGGCAGCCGCGGGCTGGGACGTATTTTCCCCGGAATGGCGTGGACAGGGATTGAGCGCCCGCTGCCTTCCTGATCCGCAAAAAGGCTATATCTCTGATTTTTCGCGGTATGTGCGGGATCTTCGCGTGTTCATGAGGCTGGTGCGTGAACGGCGGGGCCCCGGCCCCCTGTGGATACTCGCCCATTCCATGGGAGCGCATATCGCCCTGCGGTATATGGGCGGCGCATCCGGATCCGCCGCCGGTCTCGTGGTGACGTCCCCCATGCTTGGCGTGCATACCTGGCCGTTCCCCGGTCCGGCGGCCCGCTGCATTATCGAACGGGAAATCAAACGGGGAAACGCGGCCGCCTGGGCGCCGGGCCAGGGGCCGTGGCGGCCCCGGCCCTTTGGCGGCAATTCCCTGACCCGTCATCGGGGGCGGTGGATGCGGGAACAGCGGTTTTTGCGCCGGCATCCGGCGGCGGCTCTGGGCGGGGCGACCTTTGGGTGGCTCTCCGCCGCCTTTCGCTCCATGGATTTTCTGTCCCGGCCGGAATTCGCCCCTGCGCTGGATATTCCCGTTCTCATGTTCAGCGCCGGCCGGGACCGCGTGGTGCGAAACGGCCCCCAGCGGCGCCTGGCCCGCAGGCTTCCCGCCTGCCGCCGCATTCTTTTTCCGGGAGCCCGTCATGAACTCCTGATGGAAACCGATGCGGTGCGGCGGGTTATCTGGCGGCATTTTATGCGTTTTTCCGAAGAATTTTCGGGAGATCCGGGCTGCTGACCGTGTGAAATTCCCGGGGCGGTTTCCGGATCATCAGCGGGAGCGCGTGCCCTGATGCACAAAAATCTTGAGCAGATGCGGGCTTTGTGCCATAAAGACGGACGGTTATTTCCCCCGAATCGCGTACCGGGAAACAGGGTCCGCCAGGTGAAGTGGAACAGGTGAAGTGGAACAGGTGACGTGGAAAACGAAGGAGAGGCATATGGCCCCACAGAAAGGCGAAACAAAGCGCGGCAGGCGCTCCCGGCGGGGAAGCGGCCTGGTGCTTACCCTTCTGGCGATCTGGCTGGTGGGTCTCACCGCCTTGCTGCTGTTTCTGCTGCTTGGGCAGTCGGATCAGAGAGAGCATTTGTCGGAACGGATCACCCGTCTGGAAATGAAAGCGGCCAGAGTTATCCGGAAAGTGCCGGCGCCGGGCAATGCCGGGAAAGCGGACGCATCTTCCGGAGCGGCGCACACGGCAGATCCCCGTTCCGGAGTGGATACCGGAATCCGCCTGGACGCCTTGCAGGCCCGCGTGGCAGCGTTGGAAATTGCGGTGAAGGCGGCTTCCGGACGGGCTGATCGGAACGGGGATGAGCGCGTTGATAACGGTGCGTCCCCATCCGGAGGGGCGCGGGCGGCAGGAGGCGATGCCTGCGATTGCGATGAATTGCGCGCCCGCCTGTCCAGCCTGGAGAGCCGCCTGCCGGCGGCGCCATCCGCCGCCGGGGAAGAAAAAACGGCGGCCGTCCGGGAGACCAGACCGGCCGTGAAAAAATCCGGCGCACGCATTGCGCGGAAAAAGTCCCGGAGTAGATGGAAAAAACCGGCGGCCCGCTCCCTTGCGGCCCGCCGAAGCACCGTCCGTCCGCCATCCGGTGCGCCGGCGTCTCCGTATCCTGCGATCATGCCGAGCATCTATAAAATGACCCGGCGCACGGCGCTGCCTTCTTACGGCTTCGGAGGTCCGGCCGGCGGCGGGGTGGCGCCGGCCGCTGATATTTATTCCCCTGCCCGGAATCTGTGGGTGCATGAAGCCCTGAAAGATCCCTGATCTCATGGCGGCGGCCTCCTGATTGGTATCCGGGGCGTTTTTTCCGCCGTGTTAAAAATTTTTATAGTTTTTTTATCAGGACTGGTTTTCCGGGAGAAACGCCCGGTGATCAGGCGGGGCTGAAAATCGCCGGACAATGCTGAATTCTCACCATCTGATCCCATGGAAAATCTGTTGTCGGGGACGCCTCGTCCCGGCGGTGGTATTGCCGGGGCGGGGTTTCTGTCTGATCACCGGCGCCGCCGGCAGGTCCGCCCGCCGGGTGAAAATATCTTCCGGGACGCAATACCGTGATGTTCTGGAATAAAAATTGCTTGTAAATTGACATTTATAATTGATTCCCCGGTTTCTGTTTTTGTCCACGACCGTTCAGTCCGTCACCCGTGCCTGTTTTGCCGTCCGGCGGTTCCTGCGTATGGCAGAACGCGGATTGAACGCGGATAGATGTCTGCGGGCCCCGCGCAATGGGGGCGAAGGACGCCAGAGAGAGAATATAGCCGCCGAGATGATGATCCTGCCTTTTGTCAATTTTCCTTTATCCGGAATCCCTGCGGGCGATATGTCTGCGGCCCCCATATCCGCGGCGCCGGCCGCAGACGCGGCCGGTCTGGCCGTCAGCCGTCCGGCGGTCTGCTCTTCCCTGTCTGTTTTATGCCTGTCTCTGGCGCTGGTCTTCTTTTTTACCGGATGCGCCAGCCTGTTCACGGTGGACACGTCCCGGGACCGGCAGACCAGTCTGGCCGGGGATCTGGCCTTTCTCAAGCCCCGTCAAACCATGCAGTTTGATGCGCCCCTGACCCTGAAGGACGCCATCCGGATCGGGATGGAGAATAATCTGGATCTGCGGGTATCCGGTATCATGGCGCTCATCGCGGATGACACGGCCTTTGCGGCCCGGCTGAAAATGCTGCCCGGTCTCACCGGAGAGGCGCGCCTGGGGGACCGGTCCGACTTCCTCACCCGCAAATATGTGGATCCGGAAACCGGGGAAGCCAGTGATCCTTCCGAGTCCTCTTCTTCCTTTTCCAACCAGGACAAAAGAACCGAAACCTTTTCCCTGACCCTTTCATGGAATATCCTGGATCTGGGGCTGTCCTATTTCCGGGCCCGCAAGGCGGGGATGGAGGCAGAGGCCCGGCGGCGGGAAACCATGCGGCAGGCCCAGCTTCTGGCCATGGATATCGCCTCGGCCTTCCGCAAGGCGGTCATTGCTTCGCGGGATCTGGCCTATGTCGATGAAATTGAGGGTGCGGCCAGGGAATACCAGCAGCGGGTCGAGGATCTCGTGGCCGAGCGGCGTCTGGACGCCATCGCGGCCAGGGAAATGGAAAACCAGCTCCTGCGGCTGACCATGTCTGCGGCCAGTCTGCATGCCGAGGTAGCGGCCATGAAAATGGAACTGGCCAGGCTCATGGGGCTCACACCCGCGACCCGGTTTGATCTGGCCGACGACGGCGAGTTCGACGCCGGGATTGACGCCCTTCCCGACCCCCGTTTTATCGACCCCGAAGCCCTGGAGCGCCTCTCCCTGGAACGGCGTCCCGAGCTGTACGCGGCCGATCTGAAGTCCCGCGTGCGGCAGGACGAGGTGCGTTCCGCGTTTATTTCCCTTTTCCCCTCCCTGAACCTGGCGGGGGCCTGGCATTACGACGCGGACAGATTCCTGGTCAAAAACGACTGGACCACCCTGAGCATGGGACTGGTATATCAGCTTCTGTCGTTTCCCTCCCGATTCATGGAATACCGGGCGGCAAAAAAAGGGATTGATGTGGCGCGTCTGGAACGGATTTTGCTAACCGCCGGTATCATCACCCAGGTGCATGTGGCCCTGCTGGACTACCGCATCCGCCTGGAGCAGTATGAATTGCAGGCCCGGGCCTACGGTATCGCCCGGGATCTGTTTGAAATGAGCCGGGAACGAAACGAGGCAGGCATGGCCGGATTTACGGATCTGCTGGTTACCCGCCGGATGCTGGAGAGCATGCTGGCCCGTCTGGAGAGGGACCGGAGCCTGGCGGTTCTCCACGATACCCGCGTCTCCCTTCTGGTGACACTGGGTCTTGGGCCTGACGAATGGGAGATGGATTTGACCGAAGCGGAATCCCATCTCCGGGAGCAGGCGGAGCCCCTCAGAAAAAAGGAGGCTGAACGGGAGGCAAAGCAGGCGGAATGCGGAAAAACTGTTTGAAAAAACCAAATCTTATGATATGATACAGGATGTTAAAAATTCGGTTTAAACTGTAAATTCATTAAATATAATACGTTAGGTGAAATTCACTAAAGAGGAGGCAGCTATGTCGATGTTCAGGCTCATCAGATTGGAAGAACGCATCGTTCTTGATGGCGCCGCGATGCTGGATTTTCTGGATCACGCGCAGGACCAGGACGCGCACGACCAGGCAATGCAGGATGCGCTGCAGAATGGGCAGGATGGAAATGACGGGGACGACGGCCCCGGTCTGGACGCAAACGAACCCCTGTTCGCGGACGCGCTGGATATGGCCGCGCCGGAAGACGAAGGTCTCCGGGTGCTGGTGGTGTCTTCGGACGTCACCGACGCCGACGATCTGGCAGCGGCGGCAAGGGATGACGTACTCGTCATCCGCTATAATGCAGCCGGCACCTCGCTGGAAGATCTTTCCGGCCTGATCAGCGACGCGCTGGACGGCAGAAAGGCCGATTCCATTGCGTTCGCCTCCCATAACGCCGGCGGCGCCGAGGTGGCCCTCACCGGCGATGCCGTCACCAATCTGGACACCCTGACGGACGAGGCCCAGCAGGATTTCTGGGCCGGTATCGGCGCCCAGGTGGCCGAAGGCGGCCGCATCGACATCTTGGCCTGTGACGTGGCCTCTGGAGAAGGCGGAGAAGATTTCCTCGCCGCCCTGGAAGATGCCTCCGGCCGCAATGTCTCCGCCTCCACAGACGCCACCGGCAACGAGGCCTACGGCGGTGACTGGGTCATGGAAAGCGACGGCGTGGATGTGCAGAGAACCTATTTCAACGCCGACAGGCTCGAAGATTTTGACGGGCTGCTTTTGGCCGGGGAGGATCCGGACTTTAAATGGAACGCCCCGACAGATACCCCTGATCGTCATTATACCATTCATTTCCCCAAGGCGAACACCTATTATTTCGTCCCGGAAACCCTGTGGATGAACGATGATCCCGCCAATATAACTGTATCGCTTACGGGTAAACCTTCGTGGCATTTTTCGTATAGCAACGCTTCCGATAAATTGAGCGTGTACGCCGCTTATCTGTCGAAGAACAGCTCGCATGAACTGGAATTCACCGCCTACGACGGCGTGAATACCGATGTGAAGAAACTGGGAATTATCGTTGACAACAACGCGGGCAGAAACGAATTCAGAGGGGCGGGGATCGCCACGCCCGCCGTTCCGGAAAACGGCGGTTCCAGCTGGAGCGACAGCCAGCTGGCGGATTCGGATGCGGAAGCCTATAAAATTGTCTCCGGAAATCCGAACGGAGGATCCGGCCCGGCCTTCACCATTGATAATGCGGGTACCATAAGCGTATGGCACGCGGATTCCATCCAGTACGACGATAAGTATATCGACGACGGTCATATTTATAATCTGGTGGTGGAAAAGCAGGATTTCGGCGCTGGCGGCTCTTCCGGCGGCGGGGACGACAGCTATATCTATTATCCTGTTGCAATCCCCGTAACCCAGATGGCCGCCACCTATGAGGTCCATCTGGAATATGCCGGTGTCCAGGGTATCTCCGAGGTGGGAACCCATACCGCCACCCAGGTAAAGGTGGAAGTCGTTTCCGATCCGGCGAACCGCCCCCTGACCGATGATGTGACGGTGACACTGGAAACCGGCGGCACCGCCACGGTTAACAGTGATTACACCGTCTCCCCGCTGGTGGTGACGCTGGGGCCCGGTCAGTCTTCCAGTCTGATTGATATTGCGGCCCTTCAGGATGCCGATCCGAATGAGCCGGATGAAACCGTGACCCTGCACGTCAGCGGCATAAACGCCATTGGCTCGGATTCCGTCAGCGACGCCTCTGTCGACCGGACCATCACCATCTCCGAGTCAAAACCCACGCTGACCCTTTCCGTGGATACGCCGACCATTGCGGAAGGCGGCTCCGCAACGCTGACCGCTTTTCTGGACATCACCGCCGACACCAAACAGGTCATTGAACTGGATTTTACGGATGGCGGCACCACCATTCCGCCGGCCACTCCGGACGGAGATCCGGATTATGTGGCAAGCTCCGCGTTTCTGACCATTGAGGCCGGATCAAAAACCAGCAGCAACAGCATTACGCTGGATGCGCTGGCGGACAATATTGCGGAAGGAGGGACGGAAACCAAGTCCATCTCCGTCGTCCCCGACGCTTCGTTTAATGCGGGGCCCATTCAGATCACCATCAGCGATACCGAAGTGAATGACCCGCCGGAAATCGTTGTTTCCGCGACACCGGCGGATATCAGTGAAGGCGAATCAGCCGTCATCACGGTCACCCGGCAGGCCCCGGCCAGCGGCGACCCGCTGGATACAACCAATCCCCTGACCGTAAGCCTGTCCTATGGCGGCGACGCCGATCAGGGCGTTGACTATAACGCCCCGGATACCGTGGTGATTCCGGCGGGTGAAATATCCGTCACTGTGGATCTGGCCGCCGTTCTGGATTCCGTGCCGGACGGCTTCGCCGGCGTAACGGCCGATGAATCCGTTGTGGTGACTGTCGTGGATCAGGTGGATTATAATCTGGGCGGTACGGCCACCGCCGGCGTTCTGATAAAAGACGTTGATCCTCCCATTGTGGATCCGGCCGTGGAGATTGAGGTGGTGACCGCTTCCGTGGCGGAAGGGTATGATTCCGCATTCCGGATCTCCAGAAACAATACCACCGGCAATTTAAACGTGTATCTGGATTTCGACGGCGCCGCCGTGGAGGGCACCGATTACACCGCCTCCGACAACCTGCAAAAATCCGGTTCCAATACCTGGGTGGAGATCCCGGACGGCCAGTCGGAAGCCATCGTCGGCATCAACACCCTGACGGACAGCGTCCCGGATGGAGACGAAACCCTCACGGCGACGATTGTCGCGGCCGGATCATACGCAACCTCTGACGCCACGGATGACGCCACCCTGACCATTATAGATGCGGACGCCGATCCTGTGGTGGAAATGTCGTGGATGGCCGGAACCCCGATCATGACGGAAGGCGAGAGCGGTCTGGATCGCGCCCGGATTGTGGTGCGGGACGCGGCCGGAAACCCCATCTCCTCGCATGGGGAGATCCTGGTGACCCTGAGCGGTTCCGGGGAGGCGGTTTTTGGTCAGGACTACGGCCTCACCGACCTCACCGAAAATGTCGTGACGATCCCCGATGGAAGCGACTCGGTCAATTTCTTTGTGCGGGCCGGTGGGAACGATCATTATATCGAATCTGTGGAAGACTTCACCATGAGCATCGCTTCGGTTTCCAACGCGGTTACCAGCGGTTCTTATGCCGATGAAGTCTCCGGAGAGATTCACGATTTTGCCGGTACCCCCGACCCTGCGGTCGCCATCAGCATCGACCCGGAGGGCGTGTATGAATCCACTGGTTCCGTTCCCAACGAGGCGGCGGTTCAGGTGGATATCACGGCCCCGGCTGGCTACACCTATGCGGCCGGCTCCACCGTGGAAGTGAATATCACCGGTTCCGGCGCTGCGACGCCGGGAGACGATTATGAACTGATCGGAGTGAACGGCGGCGATGCCGGTCCCTGGACCCTCGGCGTGCCTGTTCAGGCGGACGCCACCCAGGGCTCGGCCACATTCACCCTGGCCGGTCTGCCGGATGAAATTGCCGACGTCCCCACGGAAGGTCTGATCTTGACGGCTAACGTCGGTATTGAGAGTGATTCCGCCGATGGTATGATCACCGATAATCCGGCCCCAGGCGGTCCCCTGACCGTTACCATGAACATGACCCCCAACGGCGGAGCCCTGATTGCGGAGGATGGCGGCATCGCCGATATTCAGCTGGATCTCAGCCGGAAATTCCTAGGCAATCTGGACGCCCGCTTTACGGTCGGCGGCGATGCGACGCCGGGCGAAGACTATCAGATCTGGTTTGACGGCGCCACGGTGCCGTTTGCTGGCGGCGAGTTCACCATCAATAATATGGACGGCGCCATCCAGGAACATCATGTGACCATTGTGGCCGGCAATGCCAAAAACTGGTACGAAGGCGATGAAAGCATTGAGATCAATCTGGTGGAAGTGACGTCTCCGGGGGTGCCGGACATCACCGAGGTTTCCTCGCTTTCTTCCGTTTTGATTGACGATGAGGAAGAAATGCCTGCGGTCAGCATCAGCTTTGAAGGCGCTGATTCCGTCACCCTGAACGAGGAGGCCTCTCCGGCGGATTCCGTCCAGATCATCGCGACCGCCGATACGCCCAGCCAGAACCCCCTGACGGTTCCGCTGGATTTCTCTGGCGCCGCAACTTACGGTGTGGATTATACGGCGCCTGACGCCATTCTGATCGGTTCCGGAATGATGACCGGCAGCGCAAAACTGGAAGTTATTCCCGACAGTGTTTTTGAAAACGGCGCGGAAGATTTCACTGTGGCCGTCAGCATCGGCGCCCTGAGCGGCGTTACGGCGGGGGCGCAGACCGCCATTGACGGCGTGATCACCGAAGACGATATCCAGGGCCCCATTGAAGCCTCCATCGTATGGGACGGTGATACCAGTGCACCGGAAGGCGGGGCCCTCACCGTGGACGTCCTGCTTACCTATTCCTCTGCCGAAGACACTGTGGTCAGCCTGAATTTCGGCGGCGGAACCGCCGGGCTGACCACCGATTACACGGTCGCCGGCGCCGACGGCGCGGGCAATATGGATGTGACCGTTCCGGCCGGCGCCACCATGACCACCGTGCAGGTCGCTTTGATCGACGATACCGCCAACGAGCCGGCCGAGAACTTCAACGTCCGGATCACTGGAATTGATGGCGGCGCCAATGGAGACGCCCTGCCGGCCATCATCGACACCGCGATGGATGAGATCACCGGACTCATTGAGGACACCGACAATGGACCCGGGGTTTACGCGTCGCTGGACAATGATGTCATCAGCGAGGGCGATACCGCCACGCTTAAGGTGACCCTGGACGCCCAGACCTTTGAGGAGGTGGTGATCACTGTAGGCCTGTCTGACGGCCTCATGGGCAACAGGGACGGAAAGGCGCAATTATTTGATCTGGGCGACAAGGCGGATTATGTCATCGCACCGGCTGATGGCGGCGTTCCGGGTGCGGATTACGCCCTTGTCACCATCAATCCCGGTGTTACGGAGGCTGTCATTCCCATTCTCACCTATGATGAAGACGGCAACGATGAAGGGTGGGAGATGGAGGAAACCGCCACCTTTACCTTTGCGTCTGATCAGGATGTGACCGTTAAGGCCGATCCGCTGAAACTCACCATCCAGGACAACGACGAGAAGCCCCGGTTCAGCCTGGAACTGAACGACGCGGTTTCCAATGCAAAGGCCCTGATCGAAAATCCCGCCAATGATGATCCCGCCAACGGATTGTATAATGTCATCACCCTGGATCTGAATCTGGTGGCCACGGATTCCATCATGAATTCGCCGCTGACGGTGGACATTGATTTCGACGGCCTGATTACGGCAGGTGCAGATCAAGACGTGACCGTGGGCGTCATCGGCCTTGAACTCGGGATGGACAGCACCTGGAGCGGAGATCATCTGCTTATCTCCGGAATTGATCCGAACAATGACAAAACCTTCACGCTGCAATTGCAGGGCGTCTCGGAAAACGCACCGGATGATAATCATATCGCCGGCATCAAAATCGCGGGCGTAACTGATTCCTACGGTTACGAGCTGACGAATGAAGGGCTGATTGATGCGGACGCCGATACAGTGACCCTTGACGTGCAAAACGATGATTTTGCCGCGTTCGCCAGGATTTCCTTTTCCAATAACACAGGCGCAACCGGGAAAACGCTGGAAGAAGACAAGCTGGTTCCCATGATCAAGGACGATTATGGCACCCTGTCCGTGTCTCTGGTGAATGACTCCGGCGCACCATATTCGATGGGCACGGATGCTGCCGTAACCATTGAATTGGGCGGCGAGGCCACCTGGTCGGATTTCGGTATTTATGAAAGCCCGGACGATACGTTCAATAATAGCCACATAATAAACCCGGCAGACGGACAGCTCGTCGTAACCATCCCCGCCGGCGAAACAATTGCTCATTTTGGCATTCAGGCGATAGATGCAGATGATCTTCCCGATGGGGGATTCGGTGACGACACAGAAGCCGGCGACGGGATCTACGAAGGGAATGAAATCGGCTATTTTACCGTGGGAAACAGTGACAAGGTCGGGCCTGCAAGCACGGGTTCCGTGGAGAGCATCACGGTGCTGGATGACGATACGGAGCCGATAGTGACCGTGAAGCTGTCCAGCCCCGCAGACGGTGAAATTTCCGAAGCGGCAGACGAGACGGGAACCGCGGAATTCGAACTGAAGGTAATGGAGGGCCTCACCGCAACGGAAGTGACCACGCCCCTCACCCTGGAATTCGGCGGCGAGGCGGATTTCGGAACGGATTACACCATTGCCTCGTTCAGCGATGAAATCAGTTCGCACACCATCACCGGGAACCAGTTGATTATGACGGTTGGCCCGGGCCATCTCATGGATGGCGTCACCTTTGGCGTCGTGGCCATTGAAGACAGCAGCCTGGGAGTTGATGAACGCATTGAGGTCACCCTGCTCGACGGGAATCATTATACCACAGATGATTCTCTGGACACCGCTGTCGTCACCATCATGGACGACGATGGCGAAATCGGCGATATCAGCGTCAGCATCGCGCCGGTGGGTGCCTCTTTCATGTCCACGGAAGGCGATATCTCTGTCAATGCGGCGGTGGTCAGCCTGGGCGGTGCCGCCGGTCTGGAATCTCCGGTCATTGTGGAAGTGGAAATGACCGGCGACGGCGCATACGGCGCGGAAGCGGCGGATTTTACCGTTGGCGACGGTGTGGCCACCCACGCGCTGGATGCGGAGAATACGTTCAACATCACGTTTGATCCTGGCACGTCCATGATTACCCTCGGCGTAACGGCAGGCGACGACGCCTTCTGGGAGCCCTCCGAAGGACTTGAGATCTCCCTGAAGGCCGCCACCATCGGCGCCCATACCTTGGCGAACGTGGATACCGATACGGTGACGGGCCTGATTATAGAGAACGATCCGAAGCCCACCGTCTCGCTTGCCTTCGGGGATTCGGACCTCACGGAACCGGAGGGCGGCACCCCGTGGAGCACGGATTTGACCGTCACGCTTACCGGCTCCATCGGCTATGATGAAACCATCACGCTGGCCCTTGATGATCTTGGATCTGGCAACACCGCTGATATGGCGGACATCAGCGCAGACATGCTGGGCCCCAATTTCCGGATCGACGGGGAGCATCTCATCGTCACCATCCCGGCCGGGGAAACCAGCGTGGTCACCTCTATCGGCGTTGTGGATGATTCCTACACGCTGGGAGAGGCACCGGAGGAAACATTCGGACTGGTCGTGACGGGCGCGGAATTCGTGGCCACCGGCCCGAGTGCCAGCGTGATCATTCATGACGCGCCGAATGACGGCGCCTCCGCCGTGAGCATCGGCTTTGATCGCAACGGCGTGGACATCACTGACGTTACCGAAGGTGATTCCGGCACCCTGCGCCTCTGGGCCGAGCGGGCCTTCACGCGCGATACCGATGTGACCCTTACCATTGATCTGGAGCCGGGCGCGTCCATCACCAATCTCCCGATTCCGGGCGGCACCGAAGATTTTGTCTCCGAGAATCCGGTCATCATCACCATTCCTGCCAATCAGACAATGGGCTACGCCAGCGTCGCCGTTGTGGACGACAACATCTTTGAAAACGATGAGACCGTCACCGCCACCGTAAGCGAACTTGGCGGCGGCCTCACCACTCAGGGCGGCGACGGCGCCGCAACCCTCATCATTCACGACGAGCTGGGTGACAAGCCGGAGGTCAGCCTGAAGTTGGCCGACATGACCTTTACTGAAGATGCTATGGGCGCAGCCGTGAGTGAAGGCGTCAATGCCATCAAGGTGACCCTTGAACTGACCAACGCAGCCGATGGCACCGTTGGCGTTGACCTTGATTTCACGGGTGCTGCCATTGAGGGAGGTGACGCCGCCACGCTGGCAGACGCCTATATCACCATGGGTGGCGTCAGCCATGATCTGTCAGCCACAGAGCATTTTACGATTGATCCCGGAGAAACGCAGGTGTCGTTTTACCTGATGGCCAGCCAGGACGATGTGCGGGAAATGCCGGAAGGGCTGAAAATTGAGTTTGATGCAGCCACGGCGGAGATGGATAGTAACGTAACTCTGGCTGCCGTTGCTGATGCGAGTGCCTACACGGCAACCATCATGGATGATTCTCCGTATCCGGCCCTGAGCATCACCGGTGTGGCGATGGACTTCACCGAAGGCGACGCCCCTGCCGCATTCACTGTGGAGCTGGATGCCCCTGATGCATATGAGCAGATCATCACGCTGGATTTTGGCGGCGATGCCGTCTCCGCCGATTTCACCGCTGATGTGGCGGATGCGATTGCCGGCGGACCGGGCTTCACCATTGGTGATGTGCAGGCCGACGGCACCGTGACCCTGGCCATCGGTGCCGGTGAAACCCTGGCCACTGTTTCCCTTTACGGCGTTTACGACGGCGAAGTGGAAACTGATGAATCCGTGACCCTGACCGTTGATCCGGGCGTGTTCACCGAGGGATCGTCAATGGCGCAGATGTTTACGCTCCATGATTTTGGCCGCCCGGAACTGATCCTCACGGCCGCAGACGGGGATTTCACCGAAGGCGTGGTGGCGAGCAATATTCCTTTCACCGTTGGCCTGAGCTTTCCCAACCAGTTAGGCGAGGAAATCTTCACCCTTGATTTTGATGGGAATGCCACGGCAGGAACGGATTTCACCCTCGGCACCGCCGTCACCGGCGTGACCATCGGCGCGGTGGATGCCGACGGCGATTACCCGGTGACCTTTGGACCGGGCGTCACTCAGGCGGAATTCTTCCTGCAAGGGGTGTACGACACCGAAACCGAAGTGACGGAAAGCGTGCAGATGACGCTGACCAGCGATCTGCTGGATGTTGCCGGCGCCACCAGCGCCGAATACACCCTGCATGATTTTGATCGGCCGGAGGTGTCTTTTTCTTCTGACTTGATACCGGGATTGGAGGAGGAAGGGGCAGGAATGGGTGCGGCGACCCAGGGTGCAATCCATGTCGTTCTTTCGGCTTCCAATCCCAATGCGGCAGAAACGGTCACTATTGATTTCGGTGCTGTAAATCCGGGCTCAGATCTGCCCAGTAAGGCCGATTATGGCGATGATTTTATTGTCAAGGATGCCAGTTCGAATATTGAGGTCGTGACCAACCATGATGACAATACACTTGTTATCACCTTTCCAGCAGGAGAGGATACAGCAACCATCACTTTGGGTTCGGTAAATGATGGTGTATGGGAAATGGGGACTATCCCGCCGAAGCCAGAAGATATTTATGGTGAGCTGGTTGTCGGTTCCGAAGGACTGCAGCTTGGAAGCACTACTCATGCGAACGGTTCTCTGCATGATAATGGGATCGGCGATATCCCTTATCTCATGTTTACCGCAGGGGATGATTCATTCAATGAGAACGGCGATAGCCTGACCGTGACCGCCAAACTCCTCACCGATCAGGGCGCGGCTTTCACGAAGCCTCATGACACGGTCTGGGTTGCCCTTAAGTACGACGAGGGGAGCATAGCAGGTACGGCGACGGAGACGGACTATGAAATAGCCGAAATGCAGAACGGCACATACGTCGGAATGGAGGATACATACCGCGTGTTCAGCATCCCGGCCGATCAGAATTCTGTTTCCCTGACCCTCACTGGGCTGGACGATATGACCTATGAGGGTGCTGAAACCCTGGTTCTGAATCTGAATGCTGCGAAATTGGCTGACAAGATTTTTGATGCCGACGTTACGAATCCGGTGGCAGCGGGATTGCCTGTCTTCACCGCAACCATCACGGATAATGATGCCGCCCCGCTCATCGGCTTTGAAGTCGGCGACGGTGCCGGTGATTACACCGTGGATGAGGGCGGCGGAACCATTCCGGTCACCATCCAGCTGTACAACCAGGATGGAACGGAGATGACGGTCGCCGACGGCGTCACGGAAACCGTGTACCTCACCCTGGGGTCCACGGGAATCGACGGCGAAGCCACATACTGGGCCGGCAGCGTGACCGGAGGATCGGACACGGCGGTCTATACGGCCGGCGAGGACTATGTGCTGACCAATAATCCGGCCAATGGCGGCAATAACCGGCCTGAGCCTGGTGATGTCGGCGATGGCACTCACGGAAAACTGGAGCCGCATGCCGGCGGTCACTATGCTTTCCCGGTGACCATTCCCGCCAACCAGACGCAGGTAAATGTCTATCTGCATGCCCTGGACGATTCGGCGGGCTTCTATGGCGAGGGAGGCGCTGAATCCGTAACGCCGTCAATTGAAGGCGACGAAATCGTCCAGATCGGCATCACCGACCTGGCCGGCACCACGGAATCAATCTATATGGGCGATGGCCAGACCAGCCGCATCCTCCCCGAGGATCAGGGTGTAACGGAAACCGTCACCATCATGGACGACGAGGCGGCCCCGACGGTGTCGCTGATTGATATCTCCGATGCCACCGAAGGTGAACAAGGCATAATCACCCTGAAGGTCAGCGGCCTCACCACGGGCGGCGTCAATATGATCCTCGCGGACTTTGATCTGGACGGTGCCAGAGGCGTGACCGGCGATATGGACTTCAACTCCATTGCCGTCACTGGCGCCGGCAATGTCAATGTGGTGACCCCGCAGCCGGAACTGGGTAAATTCTCCCTGCAGATCCTTGAGGCGGCGACGGACGGAACGATCAAACTGACCTTTGACGCCGTCGCCGATGGCTTCTACGAAGGGGACGAACCCGTTGTTCTGACCCTGGAAGACGCCAATGCCTATGACGACGATTTGAATCCGATGGTAACGGACATTGGCACCCAGGAAGACGGCGCCGTCTTCCATGATTCCCTGGACTTCACCGTTGGTGTGGACGTCAATGACTGGGATGACGCCGGTACCTGGATGACGGGCGAGGTGGCAACCGAAGATGCCACTGGAATCCCGCTGCCGGATGTATCCTTTGGTTCGCAGGAGATCTTCACGGTCACCCTGTCCAACCCGGCCTATGCAGATACCCATGTCACCCTGAACGCCGGCGGTTCCGCCGACTTTACGGATGATATCGCTTTTGGCCAGTCCTTCGTGGTCACTGTTCCGGCGGGTGAGACAAGTGCGAATCTGCCAAAGCTGGGCATCTACGCGGACGATATTGATGAGAGTGATGAAACCGTAACCCTGGATATTGCATCCGCCTGGATCGGTGCCTCGGCAACCGATGCGCCGGACGCCATGACCATTGGTGCGGGCATGTTCGAGAACGGCGTGCTGACCATCGCCGACAACGACTTCACCCCGGATAAGGTCTCCCTGTCGGACGGAGCGCCCGCCGGGACGGAAGACTTCTCGGTCTCGGAGGATCTGACGGCCGTTATTATGCCGGACAACCTGACGTTTACGGACGGCGACCATTTGCCCGACGACGTGCTGTACACGGTGGTGACACTGCCGGAACAGGGCGATCTGGAACTGGACGGCACGGCCCTGACCGTTGGTGCCGTCTTCAGCCAGGGCGCGGTGGACGCCGGTCGTCTGGCCTATGACCACGGCGGGGATGCCAATGACGCATCGGAAACGGTGGATGAGGATTCGTTCTCCTTTACCGTGGCCGATGTCGCCGGCAACACCTACACTGCGGGTGGCACTGAGATCGTGTCCTTTCACATTGATATCGCCACTGCGGACGATCCGCCGCAGGTGGATAGATACAAAGTCTTCTACGCCATGGAAAACAGCACGGCCGACGTTGACATTCGGGATGAGAACCACTGGACGGCCGGTTATGTGGCCCAGTCGATCCTGGCGGTGGATATTGATACGGCCACTTCCGTTATGACTTGGGACATCGGCAGCGGCGGCGAGGCATTCAAGGTCGTGGCCGAACCCACGGCGGGAGGCGAGGGTTCCGTTCTGTCTCTGGAATTGTCCGCTCCGCTGGATTATGAAGTCCAGAACGCCCATTTCTTCCAGGTGACCATCGATGATGGAACGAATACGGAAGTCGTGGATGTGGCCGTGAAGGTGGTGGATGATCCTCTGGACGGGGACAATAACCCCACCGCCACCGATCTGCCCGACGCCACGCTGACCACATGGATGGAAGACTGGGTCTATGCGCTGGATCCGGCCTACTTCCCGAGCGGCAAGGACGCCTTCAGCAATTTCCGCACCTATGAGGCGGAGGTCGAAGTCAATGGCGGCTCAAGCTACACCGATCTGCCGAGCTGGCTGGATTTTGAAGGGGCCACCTCAACGCCGTATTTCGCGTATAATTATGATCCGGCGGCCGCGGCGCCCACGGGATACGAGTCCACCTACGAGATTCGCGTCACGGCGACCTACTGGGGGTGGATTGACGAATTCACCGGTCAGCCGACCACTGTGTCCTCAAATTTCACCCTGAATATCCAGGCCAGTGCGGATGCCGTTATGATGGATGCGCTGGACTATCTGTACCAGGCGGAGGAAGTCATGCTGCCGGATACAGGCGAGGCGGTGGAAATGCTGGACATGATGGCGGCGGAGGAAGCGCCTCAGGATCAGATGGCGGCGTCCCGCGAAGCCGGCGGCGCGGTCTTTGACCAGGTGCTGGCCTTGCTGGAAAATGATGGAAAAGGCGTGGCCTGATACCGGGGTCTCCGGAATCTGACCGCATAACGATGAACGACGATTTCCGGGTGAAGGCGCAAGGCTTCACCCGGAAATCCGGTAAAACAAAATAAACGGGATAACAGGGGCGAGGTTCTGCCCCTGTTATTCTTTCCGGGAGAAGGAATGTACAAGCAGCTGACGCCGTTTTCCACCGGGTCGTTTGCCGGCAAAAAACTGCGGCCCCTGAAAGATTTCACCTTTGCCGCAGCCAGTTATATCGCACCAGTTTTTGTTTCCGAGATGCGTGCGGCCCATTACTCCTATCCACTGGTGTTTTTAAAGGATCCTTCAGAGAGTTTTGGTCTGTACGCCCTGCTCGGGTTTGAGCAGGGTCAGAATCTTCTTGTGGATGAAAATGGCGCATGGGAGCCTTCCTCCCATATCCCGCTGGCCCTCCGGCGGTATCCGTTCGCACTGGCGCGCAAGGAAGGCGATGCGGAGAATTTTATTCTGTGCATTGACACCGGCAGCGGCCTGGTCAATGAGGAGGAGGGGGAACCCCTTGTGGGAGAAGACGGGAAGCCGGCCAAAATCATTGAGGAGGCCACCCGGTTCCTGTCGGACGTGTACACATCGGAGCAGGCCACCAACGCATTTTGCCAGGAGATGGAATCGCTCGGGCTTCTGGACGCAGTGGACATGAAAATCAGGGATGCGGCAACAGGTGAAAAGGAAAATGTCACCGGATGCCATGCCGTGAACGAAGAAAAACTGAACCGGCTTCCCGACGCGGATTTCCTGCGTCTGAAAAAAAGAGGCGCATTGCCCTTGATCTATGCCCATCGTTTTTCCCTGCAATACACGGAACGTCTCTTGAAATTCCGATCCGAAAAGAACAATAAGATCTGAGCAATGCACCTGATTCCCTGCTGTTATTCTGGAGTTTGTCATGGCGCAACTGGCCCGCATTCAACCGGTAAAAAAAGGAGCGGTCGCCGCCCCGCAGACAATGGCCGACCGCATTGTGGAGGTTCTGGAAAAGGGGATGCAAACGCCCTGGGGCGGCATCCGGCCGGACATCCGCATGCACAAAAGCGGCCTGAACATGCAGGGAGAGCAGACCTATGTGCTGGAAGATCCGGTTTCCGGCAATCATTTTGAAATCGGCGACGCCGAGGCCCGTTTTTTTTTGTGCCTGGCCACCCAGACCGAACTGAAGCCCGCCATCCATAAATTGCTGTCCACCACCAGCCTTCGCCCTTCCGTGGAAGACATCCTGATGTTCCTGCGCATGCTCCAGACAAACCAGCTGGCCGTCACGCCGGACGGCGCCGGGGAGGAAATGGCCCGCAGGATGGAGGAGATGAAGGCCAATAACCCCATGACGGCCCGCTGGTCGGATTTGACCGTCATGCAGAAATGGCGGAAGATTTTTTTTCTGCGCCTGCCGCTTCTGCGGCCAGACCCCTTTCTGTGTAAGGTGATGCCCTGGGTCTCGTTTTTGTGGTCGCGGCCGTTCTTGTTTTTATACGCGGTACTGAGCGGGGTGGGACTTGTGCTGGTCGGCCAGCAGATGGAACTTTTTCTGCACACCGCCACCCATATCTACACCCCCAAAGGGGCGATGTATTTTGCATTGGCGCTTGTGGGGGTGAAGGTGCTGCACGAATTCGGGCACGCCTTTGCCACCCGTCATTACGGCCTGTACGTGCGGCGGATGGGCATTTATTTTTTCTGCTTCATGCCCATGCTGTACACGGACGCCACCGAGGCCTGGAAACTGGCGGAGCGGAAACCCCGCCTGATGATCGGCGCCGCAGGAATGCTCACCGAGCTGGTGCTGGCGGGGCTGGCGCTGTTTTTCTGGGCGGTCCTGCCGGACGGTGTGGCCCGGTCCATTGCCTTTTTCGTGGCCGGGGCCTCGCTGGTCTCCACCTTCATCGCCAATCTGAACCCCCTGATGCGTTTTGACGGATATTATCTGATCATGGACTATATGCGCATCAATTCCCTGCGCACGCGATCCATCATGATGTTCAAATACCATCTGCGGCGATTGCTGGTGGACTGGAAAGGGGGGAAGCCCGAGGAACATCCGTGGGAAAAGGGGCTGGTTGTTTTCGGTTTTTTTACCTCCATTTATCTTGTGATCATCACCTTTTCCGTCTGGGCCATCGTCTGGAGCCTCTTTCCCAATCTCTGGACCCTTATCGGCATGTCTGTCGGGGCCGCGATCTTTTTTCTGGGCCCGGTCGTCAAGGAAGCCGGTGAATTGATAAAGGGGCGCCGCAATTGGGGCCGCCCCTGGCGTCTGGCGCTGACCCTGTCGGTCATTGCCGCCTGCATCAGCCTGACCTTTGTCCCCATTCCCGAAACGGAACGTTTGCCGGCCCTGGTTCTCCGTGAAAACATCGCGCAGATCCATGCACCGGGAAAGGGCCGTCTGACGGGCGATTTGCCGGAAGTCGGGACGAGAGTCTCCAAAAATGATGTCCTGGTTCATGTGGAAGACCTTTTCCTGAATCAGAATATTCAGGAAGTAAAGGCCGATATCGCCCAGCTGCAGGCCACTTTGGCGAACACCCTTGCCGGCGGCGCTCAGGGCGGATTCCGGAAATGGCTGCTGGCGGAAAAACAGCGCCTGACGGTGCAGTTGGAAAAACTGCGCGAGGAACGGGAGATGCTGACGGTGCGCTCGCCCATGGACGGCGTGGTCCTGGACGCGGAACCGGCCCTGGAGGCGGGATCCTATGTGTACCACCGGGCGCCCCTGCTGACGGTGGGCTCCGGAAACCAGAGAGAGATCCGGGCGTATCTGCACGAGCAATTGTATCATCGGGTGCGGCACAAGGACATCAAGGAGACAAAAGTGGTGTTTCAGGATCTGGAAACCGCCACGACATCGGCGCGTTTCAAGGAATTGCTGCCCTTTCCGGTGCTGGCCTTTCCCAACGAAGTGCTGTTTGATTTTGCGGGCGGTCCGATCTTGTCTTCCATGACCCATCTAGGGGCCGGAGGCGGCGGGAATCCCCGGCAAAAAGCGGAAAATCCCACCGTGTCTCCGGATATGACCCTGCATCTGGGGCAGGGCGTGACGGCAAAGGAGGCCTGGTTTCCCTTGATCTTCAGCGTGGCCGATTTGCCGGCGTATGTGCGGCATGGCTCCGCCTGCTCGGTTGAGGTGAAGACCGGGGAAAAGTCCGTCAAGGACGGCGTTCTGGAATATATCTGGGCGACGCTGGCCAAAATGGGCGTGTGGGATGTCCGGCGGGAAGGCGTGGAGAGCTGAATGCGCATCCATCAGTTTAAAATGCAGTTCAACGCGGAAGAGGACCGGCTGCAATTTCAGTTGAACACGGAAGATCAAAAGGAATTCCGGTTCTTCATGACAAGACGTTATGTGGGGCTGCTGTGGCCCGTGGTACAGAAACTGCTGGCCGAGGATTTGCGGCGGCGAAGCGGTGCGCCCCCGGAAACAGCCGGCGAGATGCTGGCCTTTGAACGGGAAAAGACGGTGCAGCAAACCAATTTCAAACAGATATACCAGGAAGAGGCGACGGAATTTCCTCTGGGGGAGGCCCCCCTGCTGCTCAGCCGGATTCAGGTGAAAAAAGCCGGCGGGATGCAGTTGCTGTGCCTGCTGCCGTCCGACGGCAGGGGAATCGAACTGCCGGCGACCCCGGCCTTTCTGCATCCCTTCTGCCGTCTGCTGAAAGAGTTGTCGGGAAAGGCGCAATGGAATCTCCAGTTGATGGAGCCGGAACCGTCCGCAATGGGCGTTCCCGCAAGCAGGATGGTGCATTGATGAATTCGGTGAAAAAAAAATATGGATTCGGCCTGTCGGCAGCCGGGCTTCTGCTCGCCTTGCTGGCGGCGGACGCCGCAGCGGCGGAGGAATTCCCCGTGGTGGTGGAGGCCAGTGTGCGGGCCGTGATTTCGGCCGAACGTGCCGGCATTCTGTCTGTTCTGTCCGTGGATACGGGCGACCGGATTCGCAAGGGCGAGGTGCTGGGCGTGGTGGCGCACCGCAATTTGGTTCTGCAGCGGCAATTGCACGAAGCCACCCGCGATTATCTGAAGGGACATGTGGAAAACCTGGCGCGTCTGGGATCCAGGGGACTGGCCACGGATGAGGAATTGAGCCGGGCCCGAACGGATCTAGCGGTGAAGGAAAAGGAGATCGCCATGACCGCCGAAGACATACGGCGGTCCCATCTCTACGCCCCCTTTTCCGGGCTGGTGGTCATGCGCCGGGTCCAGCCCCATGAATGGGTGACGCCGGGCCAGCCCGCGCTGGAAATTTACGATCCGAAGCGCCTTCAGGTGGTGGCCGATATTCCGTCGGACGTGGCGGTGGGCCTGAAAACGGACCAGACCCACATGTTTTTCTTCCCGGACATCGCGGCGGAGGTGGAAGGGGAAATCGCGGTCTTTGCCCCCCAGGTGGACGTGCGCTCCAACACCGTTAAAATCTACTGGCGTCTTGCGCCGGAGGCCCACCGGGAAACCGCCCTCACGCCAGGAATGAAAGGAGTGCTGCGGCTCGACTCATGAATCAGGTAAACGCCTTGCCGGCGTATGATCGAAACGCCTCTGCGCAACCGGCCAGCGAGGCCGCGCAAAAAGACGTCAACGCCATTCTGGCGCGGATGGTGCAGTTGTCCTCGGACGCCCTGAAAGCGGAATCCGTGGAAAAGGCGGCCCGGCTCATTGCCAACCGTTTGCACACTGTGGTGAAGACCGATCGGGTCGTCATTGCGCCTGTCTCCGGAAAGATGGCGGTGAGCAAACGGGTCTACGCTGTTTCCGGCGACGTCGCTCCCTGTCAGGACAATCCCTTTTCCGAAGCCGTGGCCACCCTGCGGAAAGGATTCAAGGGAGAGACGGAGATTCAGATCGTGTCCCACGACGATGTGCCCGGACATCTGAACAATTCCTGTCTCATTGACGTCCTGTCGGCCATGGGCGGTGCCTCGGTTCTCTGGGTGCCGGTGCCGGCGCCGGACAATTCTCCCCCCAGATTCGCCATCTGGATGGAACGGTGGGGCAAAAAGCCCTGGACCGAAGAAGACATCCGCCTGGTGCGGCATCTGCTGGTGTATTTTGGTTATGCGCTGGGCGGTGCGGCCAAGCCGGAGCATCTGGCCCCCGGCGGCAAATGGAAGCGGCGCCTGAAAAGCTACTGGCTCTGGACCCTCATGCTCTGCCTCAGTTTCATGCCGGTCCAGGCCAGGGTATCGGCGCCGTTTCAGGTGGCGGCGGACAGGCCGCATTATGTTTTTGCCCCCTTTGACGGCGTTATTGAAGAATTGATGGTGCGTCCGGGCGAACAGGTGCGCAGGGGGGACATGCTGTACAAATACGACACCCGTGTATTGGAAAAGCAGCTGGAAGAGGCCCAGCGGGGCGGGGTCGCCTCGGCAAGAGCCGAACTGGCGCGTCTCGAAGGGGCCGCCTATCAGGATCCGGAAGCCCGGGCCCGGCTGCCTGTGCAGAAACTGGAAGTCCAGCGCCGCGAAGCCGAAGCGGCCTTTTTGCAGCGCCAGCTGGATCTTTCCGTCGTGCGGACGGAAGCGGACGGCGTGGTCGTGCTGGACGATCCCGACGCCCTGATCGGGGCCTTTGTGCAGACGGGGCAGATGGTTCTGCGCGTGGCCGATCCGGAACGGACGAAATTGCGCGTCATGGTCCCGGTGCAGGATGTGGGCCTGATCCGGAGCGACAGCGAGATGGACATCCGGCTGGACAGCGACCCCCTGAAGACCCACCACGCCAAGGTGGAGCGCATCGGATTTGACGTTTCCCTGTCGGACGAACGGGTGCCCTCGGTCATGGTGGAAGGGCGCTGGGTGGATCACAGCGACCGCATTGTTCCGGGACAACGGGGCACCGCCACCATTCAGGGGCCTCGGGTGCTGTTTGCGGTGCAGTTTTTGCGCAAGCAGCTGATCAAGATCCGGAATTTCTTCGGAATTTAGCGCCATGCTCACCAAAGGAACGCCCCAGGCGGCTGACGCGGCGGAAAACGGACGCCGCACGGCCATTTCCGACCCGTCTTCCTGCCTGACCGCCGCCGACGCACTGCTGGAACGCGGGGAAACGGCCGCCGCCGTGAACGCCCTGATCCGCATGGCCCGTTCGGCGCCGGAGGAATCCGGGCCGCTGGAACGCCTGGCCCGGGCCTTTTGCATGGCTGGACGGCCCGAAGAGGCGGCCCGGTGTCTGGAAAAAGCGATTTCCCTGAAGGCCGCCTCCTTCGTTCTTCCGGTGCGGCCGGCGGATTTCCACGTCCGCCTGGGCCGCATCCGCCTGCACCTGCGGCAATGGGACGCAGCCCGGTCCGCCTTTGAAGCCGCTCTGGACGCTGTTGCGGCGGGGACGGACAAGGCCGGATCACCTGCATCCTTTGCGGCGGTTGAAGACGCGGCGCGCGCCGGGCTGGCCCTTGCCTGTCTGGAGCAGGGGGATCCTGCCGGCGGCCGGCATCATCTCAAATCCGGGCTGAAACGAAAGCCGGTGCATCCGGAAACCGTCCTGGCCCGGATTGTTTTGTCCCGGCGGGCGGGCAACTGGAAGGAAAGCCGGCGGCTCTTGCGGGCCGTTTTGGGCGGACGCGGGGCGGAGGACGCCTTGCCGGACGATCCGGACGCCCGCATCCGCGAGAGGGAAATCCGGCGGCGGCTGCATCTGGCGCTGGCGGAAACCTACGAAGCGCTGGAGCAGCCGCAGCAGGCTCTGGTGCAGGCCGAAGCGGCCCATTCCCACTCTCCGTTCGGATACGACGCGGCAGCCCATGAAATGATGGTGGACGGGCTGATCTCCGTGTTTTCGCGGCCGGATCTGTCGCTGTCGGGCCTTCCGGCCCAGGCAGTCAACACCAGCCGCCTGCCTGTATTCATCACCGGGCTTCCCGGAAGCGGCGCCCGCGTCCTCGGGGAATTGCTGGCCCTGCACCCGGATGTCGGCATGGCCGCCGATCACCGCCTTGTTCATCGCATGATCCGGAAATTGCCGGGCATGACGCCCGGCCGCAAGCCCTATCCCCACTGCATTTCGCAACTGAACGGGCGCCTGGCGGACCGGCTGGCACAGTCCGCCCTGGCCCATCTGCGGCGGCAGGCGCCGGGCGCCAGGCGGATTCTGAACGTCGCGCCTCTGAACTACCGGCATCTGGGGCTGCTCTCCCGCCTGTTTCCCGCTGCTGTTTTCCTGCACGTCGTCCGGGATCCCGAAGATCTGGCCGTGACCCTGCATCTGGGTGGCGGACCGGAAGCCCCTGGCTTTATCCGCTCCCTTGCGGATCTGGGCGGCTATATGCGCCGCTCCGGCCGCCTGGTTTCTTTCTGGCGGGATCTGCTCGGTCCGTCTCTGGCTGCGGTGGAGATGGCGGATCTTTTCCGCGATCCCGGCGGTGTCCTGCGTACGATTTTGCCGCAATTGGGGCTGGACCCGGCCCCGCTGGCCGACCGCTTTCCCAGAGGGCGGCCCCTGGAAGACGTCAATTTGCCGGGCCTTGCCGATATGGCGCGGTTTGATCCGCGATGGCGCATTGGCCGCAGCCGCCTTTTCGGCGGGGAACTGGAGCCGTTTCGGGCCGAATACAGGCCGCCGCTCCGGTCGTCCCCGTCATCCTGAGCGTCCCGGTGCCCGTTGAAACGGTATCCGCATCCGCTTTGCGCATTGTCCGGGCACTGCCCGGGTATACAGCCGAAACGCAGCCTGAATACAGCCAATACCGATTGACCTGAAGAAACGAGCCGCCCCGATCCATGAGCCGAAAACGGAAAAAAAAGCAGCAGAAACGCCAAAAGTCCGCCGCCTCCCCCGGCGGCGTTTTCTCCCGCAAACACCAGTCAGGCCGGAAAAAGGGAACGTCCTCCCGCGCCGCCGCGCCGCCCTCCGCCATGATGCAGGAACTGGAGCGGGCCGCGGCCCGGCACCGTCAGGGCGATCTGGCCGGGGCCAGGGCCGCCTACGACGATTTGCTGGCCAGAGGCTGTCCCGGCGCGGATCTGCGTCATTTGCGGGGGGTGCTGGCCCAGCAGGAAGGCGAGGCCGCTGTTGCGGTCCGCTTCATTGAGGAGGCCGTTCGTCTGGCGCCGCGGCAGCCCCTGTTTTTTTTCAATCTCGGCATTGCCAGAGCCGGTCTGGGCGATGCCGCCGGGGCCCGTTCGGCCTATGAGGAGTCGATCCGCCTGGGCCCGGATCAGATTCCGGCCCGGCGGAATCTGGCGCTCCTGCTGCGCAATAGCGGAGACCGGGAAGGCGCGGCCCGCGAGCTGGAAAAAATTCTGGAGCGGCAGCCCCGGGACGCCAGGGCCCTCATGGGACTGGGCGACATCCGTCTGGAGCAGGGGCGCAGTGAAGAGGCCCTGGAATTATTTGAAAAGGCCGCTCTCGCCCCGCCCCCGCCCGGGCCGGACGCCAATACGGCCCTGCCCTGGCTGCGTATGGCCCAGGCCTATCGGCGGATGAAACGGTTGGACGAGGCCTGCAAGGCCTACGAAGACGCCCTGTCCCGTCGGCCGGACTGGCCCGTGGCCCTGAATAATCTGGGCAATCTCCTGCTGGAACAGGGGCGCGGGGATGAGGCGATTTCCCGCTATGATCAGGCCGTCGCGGCGGACCCGGATTATTTTTTCGGCCATTTCAACCGGGCCAACGCCCTGCAGGGCGCCGGACGGCTGGACGAGGCCCTTGCCGCCTACGACCGGGCCATTGCCCTGGATCCGGAACAGGCCGAGGTGTGGCTGAACCGGGCCGCCGCCCTGAGCCGCCTGGGCCGCCGGGGCGAAGCCGTGGAAGGCCTGCGCCGGGCCAGAGAGCTGGCGCCGGAGAACCTGAAAATCCGTTCGGCGCTGGTGCATCAGCTGCAATATCTCTGCGCCTGGGACGATCTGGCGCCGGAAGCGGCCTTTCTGGACGACGCCATTGCCAAAGCCGTGGAAAAGGGCGCGGCCCAGGACGTTGTTCCCTTTGAACACATCGTTCGCGTGGACGATCCCCATCTCAATCTGACCGTGGCCCGCTGGGCCTCCCATCGGATCAGGGCCGCCGCCTCCGGGCTGCTTCCCGGCGGATTTTCCCACGCGGCCCCGGCGGAAAAAAAACCGATCCTGACCGTGGGCTATGTTTCCGCCGATTTCGGGAATCATCCCGTGGGCCACCTCATCAGCGGGCTTTTCGGCCGCCACGACCGGCAGCGCTTTCGCATCCACTGCTACAGCCACGGCCCGGAAGACGCCACCGCCTATCGCCGCCGCATCCGGGAGCAGTGCGACCGCTTTGTGGACATCCGCAGGATGAGCCATGCCGACGCGGCCCGGACCATTCACAATGACGGCGTGGACATCCTTGTGGATCTTATGGGCCACACCCTGAATGCCCGGCTGGAAATTTTCGCCCTGCGCCCTGCGCCCGTCCAGATTTCCTTTCTGGGCTATCCCGGTTCCACCGGCGCGGATTTCATGGACTACCTTGTGGTCGATCCCCTGATCGCGCCGCAGAACCAGCTGGACTGCTTTTCCGAGCGGCTCATTTTCCTGCCGGACACCTATCAGGTCAACGACGGCGCCCAGGGCCCCTCGGACCGCGCCTTCACCCGCGCCGAACTGGGCCTGCCCGAAACCGGGTTTGTGTTTTGCTCCTTCAACCAGCGCTATAAAATTGACCCGGCGATCTTCGCCTGCTGGATGAACATCCTCACGGCCGTGCCGGGTTCCGTTCTCTGGCTGCTGGACGCCGAGGGCGCCGCCAACCGGAATCTGCGGGAACAGGTCCAAAGGGCGGGCGTCGATCCCGCCCGCCTGATCTTCGCCGAAAAAATCGGCAAGGCGGACCACCTCGCCCGACACCGTCTGGCGGATCTGGCCCTGGACACCCGCATCGTCAACGGCCACACCACCACTTCCGACGCCCTCTTCGCCGGAACCCCGGTTCTCACTGTGGCCGGGCGTCATTTCGCCTCCCGCGTGGCCGCCTCCCTGCTGACCGCCGCCGGTCTGCCGGATCTGGTCTGTCTGCATCCGGCGGAATACGAACGCCGGGCTGTGGAATTCGCGACGCAGCCGGAAAAACTGCGGGTCGTGAAGGACCGGCTGGCAGCGGCCCGCCGTTCCGCGCCCCTTTTTGATACGGCCCGCTTTGTCCGGTCCCTTGAAACTGCGTTTCAGGCGGCCTGGCAGATCCGCGTTCAAGGGGAAAGGCCCCGCCACATCCGCATCACGGCCAATACGGGTTTGCCGGGTGCCGCCGGGTCCGCCGCAGTGCCCCCCGGTCCGGCCCTGCAGGCCCGCATCCGCGAAGCCTTCGCCCATCATCAGGCCGGACGCCGGGACGAGGCGGCCCGCATTTACGAAGAGATTCTTGCCGACCAGCCGGACCAGCCGGACGCCCTGCATCTGTCCGGGCTCATCGCTCACGAACTGGGGGACAGCCGGAAAGGCGCCGAGCGCATCAGCCGGGCCCTTGCCCTGCAGCCCGCTACCGCCATTTTTCACCGGAACATGGCCGCCGTCCAGCAGGCCCTGGGCCGGGAGGATCTGGTGCGCGAGCACTGCCGCAAGGCCATTGAACTCAAGCCCGATTTTGCCGAGGCCTGGAATTCCCTGGGCATGGCCTGCAAACGCGCCGGCAGCCCGAAAGAGGCCATCGCCCATTTTGAAAAGGCCGTCTCCCTCAGGCCGGATATGGTGGAGCCCCTCAATAATCTGGGCAACGTCAACGCGGAGATCCGGGATTTCGCTGCGGCCGTGGACTGGTTTGAAAAGGCCCTGGCCATTCGTCCCGACAGCGCGGAGGTCTATAACAATCTGGGTGCGGCCCACAAGGAAAAGGGTGATCTGGACAAGGCCCAGGCCGCCTATGAAAAGGCCCTGGAGATCAAGCCCGATTTCGCCGAGGCCCTGAGCAATCTGGGCTCCGTTTTCCGGGAGCGGGGCGACCTGGACCGGACGGTGGACTGCTTCCAGAAGGCCCTCAAGCTCAAGCCCTCCCTCCAGACCGTGCACAACGACCTCTTTTTCATCCTGCGCCAGCTCTGCCGCTGGGAAGAGGCCGACGAGGTCGCGGCCATGCTGGACAGGATGAGCGACGGTCTTCTGGCCGGGGGCCGCCGCACCGTGGAATCCCCATTTTCCAATCTGGTGCGCCATGCGGACATCCTGCGCAACGGCGCCGTGGCCGCGTCCTGGGCCCGGCATATTGAGGCGTCCGTATCCGGCGAGCGGCCGATTTTTTCCTTTGAGGGCCGACTCAAACCCAGGGAACGCCTGCGGATCGGCTATATTTCCAACGATTTCCGGAACCATGCGGTCAGTCATCTGATCGTGGGGCTGTTCGCATGCCACGACCGGAGCAAGGTGGAAATTTACTGCTATTCCCACGGCCCGGACGACGGTTCCGGCTACCGCCGGAAAATCGCGCGGGACTGCGACGCCTTTGTGGACCTGCACGAATTGAATCACGCGGCGGCGGCCCGGCGCATCTATGACGACGGCGTGGATATCCTTATCGACCTCATGGGCTTTACCAAGGGACACCGTCTTCAGGTGGCGGCCTTGCGCCCGGCGCCGGTCCAGATCAATTTTCTGGGCTTTCCCGGCACCACCGGGGCCGGATTCTTTGACTACATGATCACCGATTCCACGGTCACGCCCGAGGGGCATATGCCCCATTACCGGGAAAAACTGGTGTTCATGCCCCATTGCTATCAGGTCAACGACCGGAACCAGCCCGTTTCCGACCGCCAATGGACCCGCGCCGAATTCGGCCTGCCCGAAACCGGCTTTATTTTCTGCTCCTTCAACCAGAGCTATAAAATCGAACCGGTCATGTTCGGCGTGTGGATGCAGATTCTCACGGCGGTTCCGGGAAGCGTTCTCTGGCTCCTGAAGCGGGACGACGACACCTCGGCCCGCCTGCGCGAAGCGGCTGAAGCCGCCGGTGTTTCCGGGGACCGGCTGATTTTTGCCGACCGCATGGTCAAGCACGAGCATCTGGCCCGGCACAAACTGGCGGATCTGGCCCTGGACACCCGTGTGGTCAACGGCCACACCACCACCTCCGACGCCCTCTGGGCCGGCGTGCCCCTGCTCACCCGGATCGGCACTCATTTTGCCTCTCGCGTGGCCGCATCCATTCTGAGTACTGCCGGTCTGCCCGAGCTGATCACGGCCTCCGAAGAGGAATACGCCCGGACGGCGATTCGTCTGGCCCAGAATCCCGAAGAACTGGCGCGGCTCAGGGAGAAGGTCCGGGCATCCCGGACTGCGTCTCCGCTGTTTGACACCCGGCGGTTCGCCCGCAGCCTGGAAGGGGCCTTTCAGGTCATGTGGAATGCCCGCGTGACGGGAAAGGGCGCCCGCCACATCCGCCTGGAAGAACGTCTGCCCGGCGGTGCGGATACGCCGCAGCGGGTGATTCCGGAGCCGGCGCCCATGGTGGGGGCAGTCCCGTTGCGCACCCCTGCCGGTTGGGGTGCGCCCGGAGCGGCGGGGCTTTCCTCGGAATTGCGGCAGGCGCTCGGCAAAGGCGTCCAGCTCCAGCGGCAGGGCAAGCTCAACGAAGCGGTGGCGGCCTACAAGGCTGCCGCTGAAATTGATCCGGACCACATCATGCCCTGGGGAAATCTGGGAAATATCTACCAGAGTCTGGGCAAGCTGGACGAAGCCGAAGCCGCCTATCGCCGCGTGCTGGAGATCAAGCCGGATTCCGCCGAGGCCTATAATAATCTGGGCAACGTCTTTGAGGGAAAGAAGGACGTAAAACAGGCCATCGCCAATTACAGGAAAGCCGTGGAACTCAAACCGGACTTCGCCCAGGCCTACAACAATATGGGCGTTGTCTACCGGGCCGCAAACCAGATGGGCGAGGCCATGAAGGCCTATGAAAAGGCCATAGAAATCAATCCCGGTCTGGACAAGACCTATAACAGCCTGATTTATCTCTACCAGCAGTTCTGTCTCTGGGACAAGGTGGCCGAAACCGCCCCCAAAATGGACGAGCTGACCGCCGCTTCTCTGGAAAAGGGCCAAAAGCCGGGGGAAAGCCCCTTCACCAATCTGACCCGTACGGCGGATCCGGAAATCAATTTCAGGGTGGCCCGCGCCTGGAGCCGGGCCATGGAGGCCTCGGCGGGCAATCTGCTGGAACCCTTTGATTTTTCCGCGCGGAAAGGAAGACCCGAAAAAATCATCACGGTGGGATATCTGTCCAATGATTTCCGCAATCACGCCGTGGCCCATCTGATCTCCGGCATGTTTTCCCTGCATGACCGCTCCCGGTTTCGCATCCACGCCTATTCCCACGGAGTGAACGATAAGAGCAAATATCGGGATCAGGTGGCAAACGGCTGCGACCTCTTCGCCGACATCCGGACGCTGGACCGGGAGGCGGCGGCCCGGAAAATTTTTGACGACGGTGTGGACATCCTGGTGGATCTCATGGGATACACCAAGGACAACAAGCTCGACGTCTGCGCCTTGCGGCCGGCCCCGATTCAGGTGGAATTTCTGGGCTTCCCCGGCACCACCGGCGCAAAATTCTTTGACTATGTGATCACGGACCGCACCATCACCCCGCCGGCCCATCAGGAGTTTTATGCGGAAAAGCCGGTCTGGATGCCCCATTGTTATCAGGTCAACGACGGTCGGCAGACCATTGCGGAAACGAAATACACCCGCAGGGACCAGAATTTGCCCGAAGAAGGTGTGGTGTTTTGCAGCTTTAACCAGCCCTACAAGATTGACGCCCTGCAATTCGACATGTGGATGCGGATTCTCCAGCGGGTGCCCGGCTCGGTGCTGTGGCTTTTGCTTCGGTCTTCCGCCGGCGGCAAGCGTCTCCAGCAGGAGGCAAAGGCCCGGGGCGTGGATCCCGCCCGCCTGATCATTGCGGACGTCAAGCCCAAGGACGAGCATCTGGCCCGTCATGCCCTGGCCGATCTGGGGCTGGACACCCGCATCGTCAACGGGCATACCACCACTTCCGACGCCCTCTGGGCCGGCGTGCCGGTCTTGACCCTTTTGGGCCGCCATTTCGCCTCCCGCGTGGCCGCCTCCATCCTGGAGGCGGCCGGTCTGCCCGAACTGGTGGCCCGCACCATTGAGGCGTACGAGGAAACCGCCGTGGATCTGGCCCTGCATCCGGAAAAACTGGCCGCCATCCGGGCGCGGCTGTGGGAGAACCGCCGGACGTATCCCCTGTTCGACACCGCCCGCTACGCCCGGAATCTGGAAAAGGCCTACGCCGAAATGTGGGACTCGTTCACCTGGGACCGTCCCCCGGCCCCCATTTCCGTGGCGGACGTTGATCCGCCTCTGGTGGAAAAACGGGGCGAGGTCAACACCGAGGCCGAAGACATCCATGTGCGCCTGCAATACGACACGGCCCGGGTGACCGGCGATATTGCGCTGGGGCCCCAGCGGCTGGACATGCAGAAGACCCAGAAGCAGATGAGCCTGAAACAGGCCCTGAAACTGGCGCTGGAGCATCATCAGGCCGGACGTCTTGAGGAAGGCGAGGGGATTTACCGCCAGATTCTGGCGGCCAAACCCGATTATCCGGACGCACAGCACCTCCTTGGGGTTCTGTGTCATCAGACCGGACGTCATCAGGGGGCCGTGGATCTCATCCGCAAGGCCATTGAGGCCAATCCCGCTCACCCCCTGTATCGGGGAAATCTCGGAGCCGCCTATCAGGGCATGGGCGATATGCGTGCGGCCCTGGCCTGCTACGAAGAGGCTGTCCGCCTTCACCCGAACCATCCCGAAGCCCTGATGAACATGGGATCCGTACTCAAGACGCTGGGCCGTTACGGTGAGGGCGTGAAGGCCTATGAAGCGGCCCTGAAGGTTAAGCCGGATTTTGGAGAGGCCCGCAGCGCCCTGGGCGTCCTGCTCAGTCGTCTGGGACGTATGGACGAGGCCCTGCCGCATTTTGAGGCCGCGCTCAGGCAAAAGCCGGATTCTCCGGAACTCCGCTATCAGGCGGCCCAATGCCATCCGGATGTGGAAACGCGGATTTCCTGGCTGCGGCAGGTGGTGGATGAAACGGCGGACCGCAAGGTCAATTCCGCTTTGGCGCAGGCCGCCACCCGATCCAAAGCGGCTGCGTCCTTATTGCATCAATACCGCCAGATCTGCCAGTGGGATGCGGCGGAAGGGCTTTTGCCGCTGGTGGAATCGCTCACCGAAGCGGACATCCAGGCCGGGCGGAAAACCGGAGAGCAGCCCCTCATGCACCTCATGCGCTGCACCGATCCGGCGAAAAATTTGGTCGTGGCCCGTACCTGGGCAGTCCATGCGGCCCTGCCGGCACGGCTCTCCGGCCGGAAATTCGATTGCGCCCCGGCCCGCAGGAGCCGGGAGGCGGGCGGAAAAATCCGTATCGGTTATGTGTCCGGTGATTTCCGGAACCACCCGGTGGCCCATCTGATCCGCTCGTTTTTCAGCCTGCACAATCGCAAGGAATTCGAGATTTACGCCTACAGCTTTGGCACGGACGACGGGTCCGGATACCGTCGGAAAATCATGGCGGACGTGGACCATTTTATCGACATCCGCTCCATGAGCAATGAAGAGGCCGCCGTTCGCATCCATGAGGACGGTATCCATATTCTGGTGGATCTGGCCGGTCACACGGGCGGAGAGAATCGCTTGGGGATTTTCGCTTTCCGTCCGTCGGAAAGGCAGATCACCTGGCTGGGATATCCGGGAACCACCGGTGCCGGATATATGGATTTCCTCATCGCGGACCGCATTGTGGTTCCAGAGGCGGAGCGGGAGCATTATGCCGAGAAAATTCTGTATCCTCCCCATACCTATCAGGCGACCGACTGGCGGCAGCCCATATCAGACAGGGAATATGTCAGAGCGGAAGCGGGCCTGCCGGAACAGGGCGTTGTTTACTGCTCGTTTAATCAGTTCTATAAGATCGGGCCGGATGTCTTTGCCTGCTGGATGCGGATTTTGCGGCAGGTGGAGGGGAGCGTACTTTGGCTCTTCGGAAGTGAAAAGGCCGGGCGGAGAAACCTGCGGAAGGCGGCGGAAGGGCAGGGGGTGGATTCGTCCCGTCTGGTCTTTGCGGAGCGTCTGCCCAAAGAGGAGCATCTGGCCCGGCATCGGCTGGCCGATATCTGCCTTGATACAATGACGGTGAACGGGCATACGACCACTACGGATGCGCTGTGGGCCGGGGTGCCGGTGATTGCCATGCGGGGGAGACATTTTGCGTCCCGGGTGGCGGGCAGTCTGCTGGGGGCGGCCGGGCTTCCGGAGCTGATCACCGAAGATGTGGTGGCATATGAGCGGCTGGCGGTGGATTTGGGGCGTGACGCCGCCCGGAGACGGTTTTTCCGCCAAAAATTACTGGCCGGAAAAATGGATGCCCCGCTCTTTGACACGCTTGTTTTCGTTGAATCCGTGGAAGATCTGTTTCGCGATATACTGGTGAAAAGGT
>PDWI01001710.1_pt1 | contig 64038 bp, 61 predicted proteins | sample 1430891 | NCBI WGS metagenome assembly PDWI01 (sample SAMN01162508, study PRJNA174530) | Oral metagenome, whole genome shotgun sequencing project. | biome: Marine environment; feature: Marine mammal; material: Swab sample of the gingival sulcus; isolation source: swab sample of gingival sulcus... | reverse complement strand
TTATATTTATGGTCCAGTTCTTTAACGTGTACCCCAAACCAAGAAACACGGCTCGCTTATAAATGCCTTATATCCCCGTCGAAACCTTTTCATCCCCATGTAAAGTTGAAGGTGGAAAGGAAAAACAAATGACAAACATAATACTAATAGCGGTTTTTCAGCTCGCGCGCTATGCGCCGATCGGCTTCTTTTTTGGCAATTGTCTGGCGCTTATCATACTGTCGTTTACCCCGGGCAATACCGATTTCAACTTTCATCTTACCGTCCGGGTTGATGTAGACGCGCAGTGGCACAATCGTGTAGCCTTTTTGGGCAATTAGACCGATTAGCTTTCTGATTTCGCGCTTGTGCAGCAATAATTTGCGATCGCGCAAGGGATCGACATTATTGCGGTTGCCAAATTCGTAGGGTGAAACGTGCATGCCCTTTATCCAGACTTCTGAGCCTCTGATTTCGGCATATGATTCTTTGATGCTGACTTTGCCGGCGCGGAATGATTTAACTTCGGTGCCTACTAACACTATACCGGCTTCTATTGTATCTTCGATAAAATAATCGTGTCGCGCTTTTTTATTATTTGCAATTAATTTGCCTATTGCCATAAGTTCCTCTTTAGATTTAAAAGGCTTTTAGCCGACCACTAATATAGCACAGTTAAGCCGGTTTGGCAACTTATCAGTATGCCTGCAATCAAATTTTAATGTTAATAGAGCTTAAAGCTGAAAGCGAAAAGGAAAAGCAAAATTCAAAACCAAAGGCAAAGGCAAAAGGCTTAGATTTCTGTTTTTGGTTTTAACGATTTTCCTTTTAACTTTCTACTTTTTGCCGATCACCTTGCCAACTATTTTATTTGCTGCAACACTGCCAAAGCTGCGACTGTCGGTGCTCTCAGCAGCATTGATGCCGACCACAAAATAACGGCCTGCCTGATCGATTGACTGTATTTTTTTAATCATTAAATGTGCTTTGATATAAGGATGCTCACAAAGCACAATATCGCCAACTGCCGGTAACACCGCCTGATAGGCTTTGCTATCAACGGCGATTTGATCGCCATCCAAATAGAGCGGGGACATCGAATCCCCGCTCACTTTTAAATAAATCATTCGTTGTTGTTTAGCCATTAGCTAGCTGTATACCAATCAACTTTACGACCTTTAGTCTGCCAGAAAATATTGTGAATTTTCTCAACGGCTTCCATCAGTTCTTGAGCATGCTCTAAGCTGACTTCAACTTTGGTCGATGAGCACAGTTTGGTAGCTTGCCAAACGACGGTATGTAAATCGGGAAACTGCTCTAAGTGAACCGGCTTAAAATAGTCTGTCCAGAGCACCAATAATTCAGTTTTTGCGATATGGGCCTGTTCTTCTTTGATGGCCGTATATCTGGCAAAGGTATTTAAATAGGCCGTAAATGCCGCGGCATCTGTCGTCGGCGGTGGCGTTAAGGCCAACAATTTTTTGGTCATCGACAATACTGCTTCAGCAGCAATTCTGGCCGACGATGGATCGTATACGCCACAAGGGCCGTCACAGTGTGCATGTGCTATCATGTCATTTTTTATCATAATTTCCTCCTAAAAAACTTTGCTTTGATTAGTTTTTACACTACAATAATAATGTACCCGTTCAGTGCGTACGCTAAACCATTATATCTTTTTGACGACGGCAATAACCAATGCAGATAGCAAAAGTGCACCGCCAAACAGCCCCGAGCGCGTTGCGGTTTCACTTAGCAACGTCGTTGCCATAATAAGTGTAAAGAGCGGTTCGCCAAGCAAAATAACACCGACCGCCTCGGGCGAGGCAACACTCTGCGCCTTGGTTTGAATATAGGTCGTCAGCAGCGTGCCGAATATTGCCACCACTAATATAACCGGCCAGTTTTCTATGATGGACATCGGTTCAAACTTTTCTAGTGTCATCGCTGTCAACAGCGACCAAATAGATACGACTAATAATATGATAAATGTCAGCTGATTACCGTCGATCTCATCAATATACTTGTCGATGTACATGATGTAAAAGGTATAGGCCAATGAACAAAGTAGCGCAAAAAAATCACCATAGTTAAAACCAATGCCGTCCAGACCGCTAATCAAATAAAGGCCAATTAGTGATAAGACAACTGTCATCATTACCCAGCGATTGGGCATTTTGCGTTTGATAAAAAGCTGAAAAATCGGTACCCACAGTACGGATAGCGACACTAAAAACCCGGCTTTTGAGGCCGTTGTGTACTTTAAGGCGACAATCGCAAAATAATAGGCCAAAAACAGAAAAAATCCGGTATAAGCGCCGTGTAGCAAACTGCTCTTAGTAAATTTTATTTGTTTATAACGAATGGTATAAAACAAGACAGCTGCTAGGCTAAAGCGGCCCAACATAAAATGGGCTGGCCCCATATCGCTGATAAACACCTTCATCACAATTGACGTCGCCGCCCATAAAAACGATAACAAAAACAGCATCGCATAAGCCATCTTCAAGCTAAGAGACTTTTGATTATTCATGTTGATTGAAATAGTTCTCTAAAAAGATGCGCACACCGTCTTCATCACTGGTTAAAGTCTGACGGTCTGCGACGGCCTTTACCGAATCAACCGCATTGCCCATCGCCACGCCAATCCCGGCATTTTTGATCATCTCTATATCATTTGGGCTGTCACCAAAGGCGATAACATCGGCTTTAGCAACGCCGTGTAAGTCCATCAAATGCTTAATTGCCGTCCACTTAGACGTGCCATTTTTAACGATGTCGAGCAGCCCGATATTAGAGTAGACCAAAAATACACCGTCGATTTGTTCGATATCGGCAACGACGGCAGCGAGGTCAAATGAGCCATCGTCAAACATGCCAAACTTGTAAACGATATTGCCGTCTAAGGTCTGCTTTAAATCGGGCGTGACGATGACATCTTTAATGTGTTTAACCGTCGCACCGTCGTTATAGGCCTTAAAACGCGCCGCAATATGTTCTAAGCGATTGGCGTAAATGGTGTCTTCGGTATAGTAGTGATGATAGATGTCATGCTTTTGCAAGACATCGAGAATTTTTTCTACCACTGACCTATCTAAGGCATCGGCGACGATGCGCTTATTGATGTGGTCGTAAAGCGTTGCGCCATTGCAACCGACATAGCTGATATCAAGGCCAAGTTCTTCTTTAATGGCACGCGCCGACGACAGTATCCGCCCCGTTGCTATTACCACAATATGACCGGCTGCCACTAAATCTTTTAAATAGCGCCGCGTCTCTATCGATACCGTATGATTACTGCTCAACAGTGTACGGTCGATATCGATTGCGATTAATTTTTTAGTCATCTGTTTGCTCCTGTTTAGCATTACCTTCTATTTTTTCAAGTATATAAAAGTCTATTTCGCGCATTGCCACATCGACGCGGTCGACCCGCACCTTGACGACATCGCCCACCGTGTAGACATTTTTAGTGCGCTCACCCAGCAAACGTAAATGCTCGGCATCAAATTTGTAATAGTCGTCTTCCAACATGCTGATGCGCGTCAAGCCCTCAACTGTATTTTCAAGCTCAGTAAAAATGCCAAAGCTCGTCACCGATGAAATAATGCCTTCAAAGGTTTCGCCGATGTAGTCGAGCATGTATTCTGCCTTTTTCATATCATCGGTTTCGCGCTCGGCCTGCTCGGCGACGCGCTCTCTTTCTGACGACTGCTGACTGGCCGTTTCAACAATATCCTTTAAGACTGCGCTACGTTGTTCGTTGAGCTGACCATGTAAAAGCTCTTTTAAAATGCGGTGTATCTGCAAATCGGGATAACGTCTAATCGGCGATGTAAAGTGACAATAATACTGTGCCGCTAAGCCAAAGTGTCCACTGCAAATGGGCGAATACTTGGCCTGCTTAAGCGATCTGAGCATCAGTTTATTGATGATATGTTCCTCTTTTTTACCCTCGACTGCGGCCAGCAAGCGCTGCACCTCTTTGGGGTGTAGTTCGTCGTTGTTACCCTTTAAACGATAGCCAAAATTATGCAAAAATTTATTGAACTCGGCAATGCGTTCCGCATCGGGATCTTCGTGGATGCGATAGACAAAGGGATGCTCTAACCAAAAGACGTGTTCGGCCACCGTTTCGTTGGCCGCCAGCATAAATTCTTCGATAATGCGGTTGGCAATACGCCGTTCGCGATTGACGATTTTAATCGGCTTGCCGGTTTCATCTAATTCGATGTAAGGCTCGGCAAACTCAAAATCAATCGCGCCGCGTTCGCTGCGCTTATTTCGTAAAATTTTACAAAGTTCTGCCATATCCTTAAACATGGCAACCAAATCTTGGTATTCATCTAATTTGGCATCCGCTACATCTTCCAAAATATCGCTAACATCTTGGTAGGTCATGCGCCTGTTTGAATTAATGACCGACTCATAAATATCGTATTTGACGACCTTACCGGTTTGGTCAATTTCCATTTCACAGCTCATCGTCAAGCGATCGACATTGGGATTAAGACTACAAATGCCATTGGAAAGTGCCTTGGGTAGCATCGGTATAACGCGATCGATTAAATAGACACTGGTAGCGCGCTTGAGCGCCTCTTGATCGAGCTTGCTATTTTCGGTGACATAATGGGCGACATCGGCGATGTGTACGCCCAGATAATAGTTGCCATTATCCAACTTTTTAACTTGTACAGCGTCGTCCAAATCTTTGGCATCGGCGCCGTCGATGGTTATGATCAGCTCTTGTCTTAAATCTTTGCGTCCGGCTAAGGCGCTGGCCGGCACTTCTTGAGCGATATTTGCCGCTTCGCGTTCGACTTTTTGCGGAAAGCTCTCCGGTAGTTTGTATTTGCGAATGACCGATAGTACATCGACGCCGGTTTCTTCAATAAAACCGAGCACTTCACTGACGACACCTTCCGGATTGCGTCTGCCCTGCGGCCACTTGGTGACTTTAACGACGACCTTTTGACCATCTTGCGCCTCGCCAAAGTCTTCACGGTGTATATAGACATCTTGTGACAGTTTTGGATTGTCCGGTGTGACAAAACCAAATTTGTCATTGCTGTCAAAAGTGCCGACGATATAGTCATTGGCGCGCTTGATAATCTTGACAATCTCACCTTCAGGTTTATCACCACCGCGCTGACCGGTCAGCTTACAGTAAACCAAATCGCCGTGCATCGCGCCGTTTAAATCACCCGCCGCAATAAAGATATCGTCACTTTGTTTGGCTTGCGGCATAACAAAGGCAAACCCCCTTTGCGTGCCGGAAATCGTTCCCAACACCAAATTCATCAATTCGGGCAAGGCGTATTTGCCTTTTTTGGTACGAATCAACTGACCGCTCTCCTCTAATTGTTGCAGCATATCCAAAAAGGCGGCCCCCTCTGTTTTATCTATGTCAAATTGTCCAAATAAATCAATATCCAGTACCGGTTTGCCAATTTCCTGTAATGTTTCTAGTATCATCTGCTTTGTTACATTCATCAGTAACCTCCTCAAAAGTGATACGCTAAATAATCTATACCATTATAACACAGTTTTGCTGTTCTGCGTAGCTTTTGATGTCGGGCAATGGCTCGCAAACAGCTGTGCTGTTGCACACTTGTGCCAGACACCAGATGCAACATGATGAACTAAACTAAAAAACCTTCGGGAGTTGCCCCCGAAGGCTTGTGTTTCTTTTTTACTACCTATACCCCAACTATTGACATTGAGCCTGTTTTTACGGTAGTAATGTAAATTGTGTAAATAAGGTTGAGAATACCAAGGCGACAATTGTCATCAATTTGATTAAGATGTTTATCGACGGACCTGATGTATCCTTAAAGGGGTCACCCACCGTATCGCCGACAACCGAAGCCTTGTGCGCCTCAGAGCCCTTACCGCCGTGATTGCCTTCTTCGATATACTTCTTGGCATTATCCCAAGCACCGCCGGCATTTGACATAAAGATGGCCATTAATACACCGGTAACCAGTGCGCCAGCTAACATACCGCCGAGCGCCTCGGGGCCGAGAATAAAGCCTACGGCCAGCGGTGCCAATACGGCCATTACACCGGGAACTAGCATTTCTTTTAACGCCGCACGCGTTGAAATGTCAACGCATTTCGCATACTCCGGCGTTGCCTCACCTTCCATAATACCGGGAATGTCTTTAAACTGCCGTCTAACTTCTTCGATCATTTCAAATGCTGCGCGACCAACTGATTCCATTGTCAACGCTGAGAAGATAAACGGTAGCATACCGCCGATGAACAAACCGACGACGACGCTCGGATTGAGAATATCAATCGATTGAAGGTTGATTGCCTGCGAATAAGAAGCAAATAACGCCAAAGCCGTTAGTGCTGCCGAGCCGATCGCAAAGCCCTTGCCGATTGCTGCCGTCGTGTTGCCGACTGAGTCTAATTTATCGGTAATTTTACGTACTTCTTTAGGCAATTCGCACATTTCAGCAATACCACCGGCGTTGTCGGCGATTGGACCATAGGCGTCGACCGCAACTGTGATACCAGCCGTCGACAACATGCCAACTGCCGCCAAAGCGATGCCGTAAAGACCGGCAAAATGATGCGCAACTAAAGTTGCAATGCTAATGATTAAAATCGGGCCGCCGGTTGACAACATACCAACAGCCAAACCGCTGATAATAGTGGTCGCCGGACCGGTAACCGATTGTTCGGCAATTTTCTTAACTGATTTATAATCACCTGATGTAAAGACTTCGGTGAAATAAGCGATGACAAGACCAGCTGCTAAACCGGAAACAACCGCCAAAAAGCCACTGATATTGCCAAGCAAATATTGACTTAAAAAATAAGATGCAACCACAACCAAACCGGAGCTGATATAGGTGCTCATCTTTAGGGCTTGGTGCGGATCGGATTTTTCGTCACCCTTGACGAAAAAGGTGCCGATAATTGATGCTAAAATACCGACTGACGCCAACAATAATGGAAACGCAACATAGCCAGCCTGACCTTTAGCCAAGGTAATGGCCGCCACAATTGAACCGACATACGATTCAAATAAGTCAGCGCCCATACCGGCGACGTCACCGACGTTGTCACCGACGTTGTCGGCGATAACGGCCGGATTACGCGGATCATCTTCCGGGATACCGGCTTCTACTTTACCGACCAAATCGGCACCGACGTCAGCGGCTTTGGTGTAGATACCACCACCGACACGGGCAAATAACGCAATTGACGATGCGCCAAGGCTAAAACCGGTAACATATTGAATATCAAAGAACATGCTCAAAACGCCGATGCCAAGCAAGCCTAGGCCGACGACCGACATGCCCATGACGGCACCGCCCGAAAAGGCAATTGACAACGCTTTATTCATGCCTTCTTCTTTGGCTGCATTGGCCGTTCTTACATTGGCTCTAGTGGCAACCTGCATGCCAAAGTAACCAGCTAGGCCAGAAAAAGCGGCACCAAACAAGAAACTGATACCGGTCTTATAGTCAATGCCAACCGATACCACAATAAATAAGATGGCGCCAAAAATTAAGAGCGATTTATACTGGCGCTTTAAAAAGGCCATCGCCCCCTGTTGAATATACGTAGAGATTTCTTTCATACGTTCGCCACCGACCGCTACGCGGTTGATTTTTAACGTCAAAGTATAAGCAAAGACCAGTGCTACAATGCCGACGATCGGCGCAATATAGTTTTCCATCAAGTCTGTCCTCCCGCTTATTTAAAGACGGCAATCGCCAAAGAACTAACGATAAAAACTGCGGCCGATATTTTAGTAATCTTTTCAAATAACGCATCATAGCCCTGCGCTTTTTGCTTGCCGAATAATTGCTCTGCACCACCACCGATTGAACCAGATAGTCCTGCGCTCTTACCGGATTGTAGTAAGATGCTGGCAATCAGTATCAGCGAAGATACCACTAATAAGACTGTCGCGAAAATAACCATTTCTTCCTCCTTCTTTAACTGCTAAATATGATACCCAAGTATCTAAGTTAAGATACTTGGGATTTTTCTCATAAAGCAATTTTATCACAGCATTACCTGCTAATCAATGGCGGTTTTTGAGAAAATTGCCGTTTTTGTAAAAAAGTAAAGAAATCCCGCTTAATATTGGCGTTTTTTTGCCATATTAGCTAGGATTTCAATATTAATTTGCTTTCAACAATCAATTTATATAACTATTTGGTACTTGCGTTTAAACGATGACGCTTTATTTTATATTATAAAACGCCGCTTTGCCGGCATAGATTGCCGTTTCGGCAAGTATTTCTTCAATGCGCAGCAATTGATTGTATTTGGCAACGCGATCGATTCTGGCCGGTGCACCGGTTTTAATTTGGCCGGCATTTGTGGCCACCGCCAAATCGGCGATAATCGACTCGTCGGTTTCGCCGGAACGGTGTGAAATAACCGTTGTAAATTTGGCGCGCTTTGCCATCTCGATTGCATCTAATGTCTCGGTTAGCGTACCAATTTGATTGAGTTTAATCAAAATCGCATTGGCATTGCCACCTTCGATACCGCGTTGTAGGCGGGTCGTGTTAGTGACAAACAAGTCGTCGCCGACAATTTGAATTTTACTGCCCAATTTGTCGACCATCAATTTCCAACCGTCCCAGTCTTCTTCATCAAGGCCGTCTTCAATTGAAATAATCGGATATTTTTCGACTAGTTTGGCGTAATAGTCAACCATCTCGGCTGACGTAAAGGTCTTGCCTTCACTCGCCAAATGATAAACGGCCTTTTCTTTGTCGTAAAACTCGCTGGCTGCCGCATCAACTGCTAGCAAAATGTCTTCACCCGGCTTATAACCGGCTTTTTCAATTGCCTCAACAATGACTTTAAGCGCTTCTTCATTTGATGGCAAATCAGGGGCAAAACCGCCTTCATCGCCCACGCCGGTCGCCAAACCCTGACCCTTAAGCACGGCTTTCAGGGCATGATAGATTTCAACGCCCATTCTAAGTGCTTCGCGATAGGTTTTAGGTCCAACCGGCATAATCATAAATTCTTGAATATCGACATTGTTATCGGCATGTGAACCGCCATTGAGAATATTCATCATCGGCGTTGGCAATGTTTTGGCATTAACGCCACCAATATACTGATAGAGCGGTATATCGAGGGACTCGGCCGCCGCTTTTGCAACCGCCAGCGAGACGCCCAAAATGGCGTTGGCGCCGAGTTTAGCTTTGTTGGCTGTACCGTCTAGTTCAATTAGTAATTTGTCAATGGCAACTTGCTCGGTTGCGTCATAGCCAATCAGTTCGGGTGCAATGATTTCATTGACATTGTCAACTGCCTGCAAAACCCCTTTTCCTAAATAGCGTGACTTGTCACCGTCGCGCAATTCAACTGCTTCAAAAGCACCGGTTGAGGCGCCCGATGGAATGCCAGCGCGACCAACGGCACCATCTTCTAAATAAACCTCTACTTCGACTGTCGGATTACCGCGCGAGTCGAGTATTTCACGTCCATATACATCAACAATTGTCGACATATTGCCTCCTTACTGAAAGCCGACTATTTAGAATATAAATAATCTGACTTCACTATTATTACTTGATAATTCTAATGTTACCGATTACCGGTAATTCTTTCATTTCTTCGTTGTAAGCGTTAACCATGCCTAAAATCATAAAGATCAAGCAGACAATCGCACCGGCAAGGCTGACAATTCCGCCAATAACGGGAATAAATCTACCTGCTACCACAACTACGATGTTAAGTATAAATAAGATAAGTCCTTGATTGGCATGAAAGCGATAGAACTCGTTTTGGCTATCGACCACCATTGGAACGATAAACAAAATCCAAATATACGCTATAAAAGCCACCCATTTGTTTGTTTCTTGAACATTTCCGTTTCCTGACATAATTTCCTCCTCATTGATTAAAAATTGATAAGTTGTATAAAATCCTCAGATTTTAATGATGCGCCGCCAACTAATGCACCATCAATATCTGATTGATTCATAATTTGTTCGACATTGGCCGGTTTTACGCTACCGCCGTACTGAATGCGCAGGCTCTCTGATTTTTCTTCGTCGTATAAAGCCTTGACGGTTTCTCTGATCTGCGCAATCATCTGGTTGGCGTCTTCGGCACTGGCCGTTTTGCCGGTGCCAATTGCCCAAATTGGCTCATAGGCGATTACCACTTGTGAAACTTGCTCAGCTGAGACCGTTGCCAACGCTGCTTTGATTTGCTTTTCTACAATCGCTTGCGCCTGCCCCGCTTCGCGCTGGGCCAAAGTTTCACCGACGCAAACAATCGGCGCAATGCCCACTGCAAGCGCTTTCAATAATTTCTTATTGACAGTTTCGTCGGTTTCATTATAGTACTGACGTCTTTCAGAATGACCGATGATAACGTAATCAATCGCCAGTTCCTTGAGCATAAGCGGTGAAATCTCACCGGTAAAAGCACCTTTGTCTTCATAGTGCATATTCTGCGCCGCAATCTTGATAGATGTGCCGGCAGCCGCTGCCTTGAGGTCTTTTAGCAAGGTATATGGCGCACAAATAGCCACTTCGACATCGGTTTTGGCAACCTCGCCTTTAATCGCGGCGACAAAGGCCAATGCCTCGTCGATGGTCTTGTGCATTTTCCAATTGCCTGCAATAAATGGTATTCTCATTTTCTTCCCCTATTTGTCGTTAATTGCCGCGATACCCGGCAATGTTTTGCCCTCTAAATATTCGAGTGATGCGCCACCACCGGTTGAAATATGACTAAACTGATCGGCAAAGCCCAAATCGATCGCCGCGGCAGCTGAATCACCGCCGCCAATAATGGTCTGGCAATCCTGTAAAGCGGCAATTGCCTTACAAACACCGATGGTGCCAACCGCAAAGTTGCTCATCTCAAAGACGCCCATCGGACCGTTCCACACGACGGTGCGCGCACCCTCTAGTTGGTCGCTAAACAGCGCAACCGTCTGCGGGCCGATGTCAAGACCCATCTCATCAGCGCCAATATCGTCAACACTAGCTGTTCGGCTAAGTGCATCATTGCTAAATTCTTTGGTCAAGACGACATCGATCGGCAAGATAATCTGCGCGCCGCGCGCCGCCGCTTTTGCCAATAACGACTTAGCTAAATCAATCTTGTCCGCCTCTAAAAGCGACTTGCCAACTGTCTTACCCTGTGCTTTTAAAAAGGTAAACATCATACCGCCACCGATCAATATCTTATCGGCTTTGTCGATTAAACTCTCGATGACCCCAATTTTATCAGACACTTTAGCACCGCCTAAAATGGCAACCAAGGGGCGTTGTGGTGCAGCCACAACGCCGCCGATGTATTTGATTTCTTTTTCCATCAAAAATCCGGCCGCCGTTTCAAGATGCTTGGCAATGCCGACATTAGAGGCATGACTGCGATGTGCTGTACCAAAGGCGTCATTGACGAATAAATCACCCAGGCCGGCCCAGTAGGCGCCCAGTTCTGCCTCATTTTTGGTTTCGCCGGTTTCAAAACGCGTGTTTTCAAATAGCAGTATTTGGCCATCTTGCAGTGCCGCCACCGCATTTTCCAGCGATGCACCGCGCGTTGCTGCAACAAACTGAACCGGTCTATCCAGTAATTGTGCCAGTCTGTCGGCAACTGCTTTAAGCGATTTTGTCTTCTTATCTTCTGCTGTTTTAACTTTGCCCAAATGAGAAAAAGCAATCACTTTTGCGCCATTTTCCAGCAAATACTTCAATGTCGGCAATGCCGCAACGATTCGGTTATCGTTTGTTATCACGCCGTCTTTCATCGGTACATTAAAATCGACGCGCACCAAAACGCGCTTGCCGCTAACCGCTAAATCACTGACGATTTTCTTTGCCATGTTAATTCACCTTTATTTTGTAAATGTCGTAACTTTTTTAGCCAATCTAACCAGCTGTGAAACATAGGACATCTCATTGTCATACCAAGACAATACTTTGACCAACTGCTTGCCTTCGACCTCTAAAATGGTCGTTGACAATGCATCGAACAGCGAACCGTAAGGCGTGCCGATAACATCTGTCGATACGATCGGATCTTCGGTATAGCCAAGTGTTTCATTGGCAGCTGCTTTCATCGCTGCATTGACTTCTTCAACTGTGACGTTTTTCTTTAATTCTACTACCAAGTCAACCGCTGAGCCGGTTACCGTCGGCACGCGCAAGGCCATACCGTCTAATTTGCCGTTTAGCTGTGGTAATACCAAGCCAACCGCTGCAGCTGCGCCGGTTGACGTCGGCACGATGTTTTCTGCCGCCGCTCTGCCGCGACGCGCCTTAATGCCTTTTTTATGAACTGCATCAAGTGTGTTTTGATCGTTAGTATAAGCGTGTACGGTTGTCATCAAGCCCTTGACAATGCCAAAGTTATCATCCAACACCTTAGCGACCGGCGCTAAACAGTTGGTGGTACAAGATGCACCGGAAATGATCAAATCGCCTTCATCTAAAACATCGTCATTGACATTATATACGATTGTTTCAACACCGCCCTTGGCCGGGGCAGAAATAACAACGCGCTTGGCACCGGCATCGATATGGGCCTGCGCCTTGTCTTTTGTCGTGTAAAAACCGGTGCATTCCAATACGACATCGACGTCGAGCTGTCCCCAAGGTAAATTGGCGGCATCTTTTTCAGCATATACTTTAATTACCTTGCCGTCGACGACCAGTGAGTCTCCTTCAAAAGAAACGCCGTCTAACTTATAATTGCCTTGAGCTGAATCATACTTCAAAAGATAAGCCAAGTCTTCTGCATTTGACAGATCATTAATTGCCACGATGTCAAATTCGGGCTGACCAAACATCTTTCTAAATGCCAATTTACCAATTCTACCAAAACCATTAATTGCAACTTTTGTTACCATAAATTCCTCCTTAGATCTAGTAATGATTACCGTAAACTATACAATACATTTACTGTTATCTACTTTTTTGCTTTCTGCTTTCTACTTATCAGTAACGCTTGCGCTTAGCCGAACCGGCTATGCCCAAAGACTCGCGATATTTGGCAATTGTACGGCGTGAAATCTTAACGCCAATCTGGGCTAACTGGTCGGCGATTTTTTGATCACTGACCGGCTTATGCACATCTTCGTGTGCAATAATATCGCTGATTACCGATTTTATACTCTCGGCTGACACTGCCGCGCCGCGGCCATCGCAAACGCCACTCGGAAAAAAGAACTTCAATTCAAAAATACCGCGTTGACACTGTAGATACTTGCCGTTAATCGCTCTGCTAACGGTTGATTCATGCACGCCGACGGCCTCTGCAATGTCTTTGAGATTGAGCTGCTTAAGATAAAGCGGCCCCTGTTCAAAAAATTCTAATTGTCTTTCAACAATCGATTCAACGACGCTGTAAATGGTCGAACTACGTTGTTCAACACTCTTGATAACACTGAGTGCACCATTTAACTTGCTATGAATATAACTGGCCGTTACCGGATCGAGTTGCTTGGCCTGTAATATCGTCTGATAATAACGATTGAGCCGCAGACGCGGAAAAGCACCGTCGTTCATAAATATCACGTACTGATCGTCAATTTTTTTTAGGTAAATATCCGGTTCTAAATACCTCACATTCGCCGGTTTGCCAAAAGACTGGCCCGGTCGTGGATTAAGCGACTTTATCAAATCACAGGACTGCTGCACGCGATCACAGGTTTGATTGAGCGACTTGGCGATCTGTTTAATGCGATTATTAGCCAAATCATCTAATTGAAATTCGATGATTTGTAAGGCGACCGGGTCGTCGATTTTTTTCATACGCAACTGAATGATCAGACATTCTGCCAAGTTGCGCGCAGCGACGCCAAAGGGCTCAAAGGTTTGCAACAAGGCAATCATCGCCTCAATAGTCGCTCGCTCAACCGCCAAGGCCGCTGTTGCCTCAACCATATCGACAAATAAATAGCCTTGCGCGTCAATTCGCTCAATCAAATACTCGGCCACACGATGCTCGTTTTCAGCCAAGCGCAACATGCGCAATTGACTATAGAGATGATCGTGCAACGTTTCACTGGCAGCGGCAACCTGTTCGTAGTTATAGTTTAGATCCGGATCGTAATAATTGCTGCGATACGACGTATAGCCCTGGCGATCTTCACTCAACCAGAGCACTTTATCAAGCGTATCTTGCACGGTTTCCGCTTTGTTTTCGGCTTCGCTGCGCAATGCGCTATCAATTTCTTCAGAGTATTCCAGTACTGGGTTTTCCAATATCTGATTGTCAATATAGGCCTTCAGCTCAATCGCATTGTATTGTAAGACTTCAATCGCCTGCCGTAAGGCCGGTGTCATTATCAATTTTTGTGACTGTCGTAACTGTGCCTGAATCCGTAAGTCCATCTTTAACCCTAATCTATCACCACACTATCAGAATGCTTTTATTATATCATATGGTTAGTATTTTGCGTAGTAAAAGCTGTGACAAAACGATGTTTTGGTGTAACTTTTCAGTAGCATTGCGATTGAAAAGCGCCTAGCGCTGAAATCGCTCTTTATATTGTTGTCCCGCCCAGTCTTTAATTGCGGCAATTATCTTGGCACAAGCCGTACCGTCACCGTAGGGGTTTTTAGCATCGGCAATTTGCCGATACAAGTTTTGATCATCTAATATTTGACAGGCTTTTTGAAAGATGGTTTCCTCCTTGACGCCGGCTAATACGATGGTGCCGGCTGCCAGTGCCTCGGGCCGCTCGGTTTCGGTACGCAAGACAACAACCGGTTTGTCAAGTGCTGGCGCCTCTTCTTGTAGGCCGCCCGAATCGGTCAGTATTAAATGAGCCCGCGCCATCAAATGGGCAAATGGTTTATAAGCGAGCGGCTCAATTAAATGAACGCGCGCCACATTTGCCAACATTTCGTTTGCCACGGCTTGTACTTTTGGATTAAGATGTACCGGATAAACCACCACGACATCATCATATTTTTCGACCAAACGCTTAATGGCGCTAAAAATTGCGCGCATTCTATCACCCAAATTTTCACGGCGATGTGCCGTTACGACGATCAAGCGCTGCCGGTTTGTGATAATGTCGTTAAGCCTTGTATCGTCAAACTGATAGGGCTCTGCCGTCACCCACTTAATGGCATCAATACTGGTGTTGCCCGTTACATATATTTGTTCAGCTGCGATGTTTTCGGCAATTAAATTTTGCTTGTTTTGCTCGGTTGGCGCAAAAAATAAATCGGCCACCGTATCGATTAGGCGGCGGTTCATTTCTTCGGGAAAAGGCGACCACTTGTCATTGCTGCGTAAACCGGCCTCAACATGACCGACTGCATACTGTTTATTATAAGCCGTAAAGGCAGCCGCAAAAGCGGTTGACGTATCACCGTGTACCAAAACCAAATCCGGTTTTTCACTATCGAGTACTGCATCAAAGCCAACCAGCGTTCGGCTCATAATATCAACCAGTGTTTGATTTTGTTTCATAATATTTAAATCATAGTCGACATCAAGCGCAAACAAATCGAGTACCTGATCGAGCATTTCACGGTGCTGGCCTGTGACACAAACCTTCGATTCTAACCAGTTAAACGTTGCCATTTCCCTAACTAATGGCGCCATTTTAGTTGCTTCCGGTCGCGTGCCAAAGACCGACAACACTTTTATTCTATTCATAGTCCCTCCGACCATTTATCACGATTTAATACTATGGCGAATCGGAATAAAGATCAATAGTACGGCAACGCCAATTGCCAGCGCCATTTGCGCATACTGCTTTTGTAATAATAAGACGCCGCTTAGGCCAAGTAACGAATTGACCAAATAAAGGAACAGCACCGTGCGTTTTTGGCCAAAGCCCAAATCGAGTACGCGATGATGCAAATGACCGCGGTCGGCCTCAAAGGGATGCTTACCGGCAGCCATACGCCTAACAATGGCGTAAAAAGTATCAAAAATCGGTATGCCCAGCGCCAAGACCGGTGCAAAGAAAGTAAAGGCAGTCGATATCTTTAATGTGCCTTCAATTGAAATAACAGCGAGTATAAAGCCCAAAAACAGCGCGCCGGTATCACCAATAAAAATGCGTGCCGGATTAAAATTGTAAGGTAAAAAGCCCATACAGGCACCGGCGACAATCAACGTCATCACGGCGACTTCAATACGGCCATTGGCAAATGCGACGTAGGCTAATGTAAAGGCCGAAATCGTGGCAATACCACCCGATAGGCCATCTAGGCCATCGATTAAATTAAGCGTATTGGTAATGCCGACGACCCACAAAACGGTTACGACAACACTCAAAAACTCGTCCATTGGAATCGTCTGCGATAAATTAAAGACGCTCGACACGCTGATAATGCGCACATCGGCAAAAACCAAGATAAAGGCGACTACAATTTGAATTAGCAGTTTATATTTGGCGCTTATCGGTTTGATATCGTCAACGATACCGGTTAAAACGATAAATAAAGCGCCCACCATAATGCCCATCATCTTATTGAGTGGATAGTCGATAAAGACGAACAGGCAAAACATCACCGAAATAAAAATCCCCAGCCCACCCAAGCGTGGAATCGGCTCTTTGTGAATGCGTCTATCATCAAGCGGCACGTCTATTGCGCCGATGTGATGCGCTACTTTGATGACCAGTGGCATCGATAAAAAAGATATAAAAAATGCCGCTAGCATCGGTGCAAACAACTTTATGACAATTGGGCTCATAATTACCTCACATGTCTATTTTGTGCCAAATAACCGGTCGCCGGCATCGCCCAAACCGGGCACAATATAAGCGTGGTCATTTAGTTTTTCGTCAATTTTTGCAACGTAAATGTCGATGTCAGGGTGCGCCTCTTGAATGGCCTTAATGCCCTCCGGACAACCCAGTAAGCAAACGAATTTAATGCTCTTGGCACCCTTATCCTTTAAAAAGCTAATCGCCGCATTGGCCGAACCGCCAGTTGCCAACATCGGATCGAGTAAGTAGAGATCGCGCTCGGCAATATCGGTCGGCAATTTACAATAGTATTCAACCGGCTGAAGCGTTTCCGGGTCACGGTAAAGGCCAATGTGTCCTACCCGTGCCGTCGGCAATAGATTTAAAAAGCCGTCGACCATGCCGAGTCCGGCGCGCAAGATTGGAATAATGCCCTGCTTTAAGCCGGCAATCGTCTTGCCTTTCATCTTGGTAATCGGCGTTTCAATTTCGATATCTTCCAGCGGAATTTCACGCGTCACTTCATATGCCATCAACATCGACACTTCTTTGACTAGTTCACGAAATTCTTTGGAACCGGTTGCAGCATCTCTAATAACGCTCAACTTATGCTGAATTAGTGGGTGATCCATTTCAAATACTTTGCCCATGATTACTCCTTATCAGAATTTGTCTCGATTGCCATTATTTTAGCGACGCGACGCGCGTGTCGCCCACCTTCAAATTTAGCCGCTAAATAAGCGTCGACAATTCGCTTAGCCAACTCGACGCCTAAAACGCGACCGCCCATTGCAATCATATTGGCATCGTTGTGCTGTGCAACCATTTCAGCCGAAAAAACATCGGATAACAACGCACAGCGAATGCCCTTGACTTTGTTGGCGCTCATCATAATGCCCTGGCCGGTACCGCAGATGACGATGCCGCGATCGCACTGTCCACTTTGCACCGCCTTGGCCACTTGATAGCCATAATCGGGATAATCGCAAGATGCCTCACTATCTGTGCCAAAATCAACGACATTAAAGCCTTTTGTTTTTAAGTGTTCGACGATCTGACATTTTAATTGATAACCGCCGTGGTCACTGCCAATTGCAATTTGCATAATTTCTCCTCTACATATTAAAATTATTATATCACATTATCGGTCAAAATTGCCGAAAAATATAAATATTTGCAAACTATTCGGTCATCATATTAATTTATTATTAAATTGAACGATTGTCAACGACGCCGGCGCGCGGCGGCGGGTTTCAATCGTAATGCGACCGATTAATTACAATATAATAAATCAAATAATTTTATATTCTGCTGCCTTTAACAATCGATTCATCACCGCCAACCCAATTTGATCGGTCGGTACCGCTTTAACTAAAATGATGTCGTAGCCGTCGGCATCAGCACTGCGAAATATGCTAAACAGCTGCCCGGCCAAACGCTCAGCCGGTTCTTCAATATAGCGCACTTTGTGACCCTTTTTAGCAAACGACTGAATTAAAGCGTCGATTTCTTGGCTGCTATGGGCTAAGTCGACCACAAATACTGCAGCGTTTGGCGCGTAATGACGGTATTTCATACCGGGCGCTCGCGGCTTGGTTTTGCCAAATGACGTCAACAAAGACTTATCGAGTTGTACGGTCGGACAAATAGCGCGTAGTTGTTCATAGGTGATGGCTCCCGGTCGCAAAATCAGTGGCGGCTCAACCGATAAATCCAATACGGTTGATTCTAAGCCGTGTTCGACATCACCGCCATCGATAATTAAATCGACTCGCCCCATCATATCGGCGATAACGTGGTCGGCTTGTGTCGGGCTCGGTTTGCCCGATAAATTAGCTGAAGGTGCCGCAATTGGCAGGTCTGCTGCCGCAATAATGGCGCGCGCCAGCGGATGACTCGGCATGCGAATCGCCACCGTATCAAGACCGGCTGTAACGATATCCGGCACGAGGTTGCGCCGCTTTAATATCAAGGTGAGCGGCCCCGGCCAAAAGGCTTTAATCAAGCGCGCCGTCAAAGGCGGCATCGCGACGACTAACCGTTCAAGCCAATCTAATGAGGCAATATGTAAAATCAGCGGATTATCGCTCGGTCGCCCCTTGGCGACAAATATCTTGCGCACCGCTGTTTCATCTAAGCCGTTAGCGCCTAAGCCGTAAACCGTCTCAGTTGGAAAAACCACCGTTCCACCATTTTTTAATATAGCGGCCGCCTCGGCTAGCATTTGTTTGTCAAGTTCTGCTTGATAGCAAAGTGTCATTCATGCTCCTTTTGCCTAGTTTGCGGCCTGTTTCATACTCAGTGAAATCTTGTGGCGCTTTAAGTCGATGGCGATCACTTTGACACTGACGACATCGCCGATTGCGACGACATCCATCGCCCGTTTGACAAAGCGATTGGCCAACTCAGAAATATGTACCAAACCGTCTTGCTTAACACCGATGTCGACAAAGGCACCAAAGTCGACGACATTGCGCACCGTGCCCTTTAAGACCATGCCCACCGTCAAATCTTCAATTGTCATAACGTCGCTACGCAAAAGTGGTGGCGCTAAATCAGAACGCGGATCACGGGCCGGTTTATCGAGTTCGGCCAGTAAATCACGTAACAAAATATGGTGAATATCCAGTTTTTTAGCCAATGTATCGAGGCCGATTAATTCGGCTTTAGCACGCGCCGTTGTCGCCGCCGTGCCTATATCTGTCGGCGCGATATTAAGCGCTTGCATCAGTTGATGACAAACGGCATAGCTCTCCGGATGAACTGCGCTGTTGTCAAGTGCTTCGGCCGACTGAGCAACTCGTAAAAAACCGGCTGCTTGCTGAAAGGCGCTCGCGCCAATACCCTTGACTTTTAACAATTCGGCACGCGCCTTAAAACCACCTTGACTGTGGCGATAGTCGACAATCGCCGCTGCTGTTTTAGCTGTAATACCGGCAATATGCGTTAAAAGTGCCGCCGAGGCGACATTTAAGTCGACGCCAACGCTGTTGACAGCATCTTCAACCACGCCATCCAACACTTCATTGAGGCGCTTTTGATTGACATCGTGTTGATACTGGCCAACGCCAATCGATTGCGGATCGATCTTAACCAGTTCTGACAACGGATCTTGGACGCGCGCCGCAATTGAAATGGCACCGCGAATCGACACATCAACCGTCGGGTATTCAGCCGCACCGAGTTTTGAGGCCGAATAAACCGACGCGCCGGCCTCGTTGACGATGATATAATGCACCTGTCTTTTTATTTTTTTGAGTGCCGTAGCGACAAATTGTTCGGATTCGCGACTGGCTGTACCATTGCCGATGGCAATCAGTTCAACACCGTATTTGGAAACCAAATCAAGCAACACCTTTTCGGACTGAGCGATCGCCTGTTGCGGTTTGGTCGGATAAATCGTCTGGTAGTCGCACAGCTTGCCATTGGCATCAATTACCGCCAATTTACAGCCGGTGCGATAAGCCGGATCATAGCCCATCACCACTTTGCCTTTGAGCGGCGGCTGTAGTAATAGCTGCTTTAAATTGATGCCGAAGACGGCGATCGCCTGCGCCTCGGCGCGCTCGGTTAAGCTGGCGCGCAGTTCACGCTGCAAGGCCGGCGCGATTAAGCGCTTATAGGCATCGCGATAGGCCGCTTTGACAAATTGATTTTTATTCGGGTCAAACGGTGCTGCCGATTGCGCCAATTGTAGCGCCGTATCGTCATCTAATTCAACTGCTACCTTTAAGCAACCCTCGCTTTCGCCGCGATTGATCGCCAGCACGCGGTGGGGCGGCATTTTAAAAGCGCTTTCACTGTATTCCAAATACATATCATAGGTGCCTTTTTGATCGATTTGCTTACCGGCAACCGTCGTAATCAGCGCCGTTTCTTGGTAGTGCTTGCGTAATAGCGCCCGTAAATCGGCGCTATCTGAAAACTGCTCGGCGATTATGTCAATCGCACCATCGCGTGCTACTTCAGCCGTGGCAACGTCTTTAGCGGGCGCAACAAAGTTGACCGATTGAGCGATAATAGCCGTCTCGTCAGCGCTATTGACCATCAGCTCGGCCAGCGCTGCTAAGCCGCGCTCTTTGGCGATCATGGCGCGCGTTCGGCGCTTGGGCTTAAATGGTCGATAAATATCTTCAATCGCCGACAATTTATCGGCTTTTTTTAGTGCCGCAGCCAGCTGTGGTGTCATCTTATCCATTTCTGCAATCAGACGGCTAACTTCGCTGCGCCGTTGTTCCAAATGGCGCAAATAGAGCAATTTATCATTCAGTTCTCTCAGCTGTACATCACTGAGTGAACCGGTTACTTCTTTTCTATAACGGGCGATAAAGGGAATTGTATTGCCCTCATCGATTAGTTGTACAGTCTTTTCAACTTGGCTGATATTAATCTTTAATTCAGTGGCAATTTGTCGATAAATAGTATCCATCAGTTCTCCTTATTTAAGCTTTTAAGCTGCGCCAGATTGCCTTATAAATCTCTAAGACCACAAAAGGCATTAGGCCAAGTGCAAAGGCAATTGCCAGTTGGTTGAGCGTTAACAGTTTTAATTTGAATACGACGCGCAGGGCCGGCACTAAATAAACAATTAACATTGCTGATAGTGAAACCAAGACACCTTGATTAAGTCGTTTATTACTAAAAATACCGGTTTTAAACAGTGATTGATGACGACTTCTAACATTGTAACTGTGTACCAGTTGAGCAAAACTGAGCGTCAAAAATGTCATGGTTTGCGCCGTCTTTAAATCGCTCTGCAAACCGATCCAAAAGGCAGTTAAACTAAGGCCACCAATTAAGAGCCCTTGTAAGAAAATGTCACGCATCAAACCATCACCTAAAATCGACTGTGCCGGATCGCGTGGCTTGCGACGCATGATATCAGCTTCACCCTGTTCAACGCCAAGCGCCAAGGCCGGAAATGAATCGGTTACCAAGTTGATCCACAAGATGTGAATTGCCAGTAGCGGCGCTTCCAAATTTAGCACGATTGCCAATAGCAGCGTGATAATTTCGCCAAAGTTAGATGATAATAAAAAGTTAATTGATTTTTTAATATTGTCGTAAATGGTACGACCCTCTTTAATGGCCGCAACGATGGTGGTAAAGTTATCATCGGTTAAAATTAGGTCACTCGCCTCTTTGGAAACATCTGTACCAGTGATACCCATCGCACAGCCGATATCGGCTCCTTTTAAGGCCGGTGCATCGTTGACGCCATCGCCGGTCATGGCGACGACCGCACCACTGCGTTTGAGCATTTTGACGATGCGCACTTTATGCGATGGATTAACGCGGGCATAAACGGTAACTGTTTCGGCCAATTTGCTAAACTGTTCGTCGCTAAGCGCATCTAATTCTGCACCGGATAAGGCTTGTTGCCCCTTGCCGATAATGCCGAGTTGCTCGGCAATCGCCACCGCTGTATCCTTGTAATCACCGGTAATCATCACCGTGCGCACACCGGCTAAATGCGCATCTTTAATGGCCGCTTTAACTTCGGGGCGTGGCGGGTCGATCATTGCCGTTAGGCCAATAAACAGTAAATCATTTTCAACTGATGCGCTGTCTATTTTGGCTGGTAAAACGTCAAATCGGCGAATCGCATAGCCCAATACGCGCAGTGCGCGCGATGATTTTTCAGCAATTGCCGCCTCTATCTGTTGTCGCTTAACATCATCCAACGGCAAGGTCACACCATCTTGATAATAGGTTGTACAACGCGCCAGCAACTGATCGGGCGCACCTTTGACATAGGCTGTTAGGCCGTCTTCTTTTATAATGGTAGTCATCAACTTGCGTTCCGAATCAAATGGCACCTCGGCGACGCGGCTACCCGTTAACGATTTTTGCGACATATCGTATTGCAAACCAAATGCCAATAAAGCCGTTTCAGTCGGATCGCCAATTTGCTTAATTTCGTCTTCAACTACTTCGACACTACCATCATTACAATAAATGGCGGTCTTTAACAATAGCCGGTCGTGTGCCGTTAAACTGTTTAGCTCGACCGCCTCTTTAGCGACATCACTCAACAGTTCAACCACGGTCATTTTATTCTGTGTTAGCGTACCGGTTTTGTCAGAGCAAATCACCGATGCCGAACCGAGCGTCTCAACTGCCGTCAGCTTTCTGACGATGGCGTGAGACTTGATCATGCGCTGCACGCCAATCGCCAATACGATGGTAACGATGGCCGGCAAACCCTCCGGAATTGCGGCAACTGCCAAAGAAATCGCCAGCATCATCATCTGATAAAAATCGCGCCCTTGCAAATTGCCAATTATAAAAATAAGCAGGCAAATCAAGACGGCAGCGATGCCCAGCATTTTGCCCAGTTCAGCCAATTTGATCTGCAGCGGTGTTTTTTCATCTGTCTGGTCGTCAAGCATACCGGCAATTTTGCCAATTTCAGTCTGCATACCGGTTGCCGTGACGATCATTTTGGCACGACCGGCCGCAACACGTGATGTCGAATAGGCCATATTGTGCCGATCGCCCAGTGGCAATTGTTCACTCTGAATGACATCGGCATGCTTATCGACCGGTAACGATTCGCCGGTCAATTGCGACTCTTCAATGCGCAAGGCGGCCGTCTCGATTAAACGACCATCGGCCGGTACGACGTCGCCGGCATTTAAGAGCACGATATCGCCGACGACAATATCCGGTGAAGGCAATTGCTGAACGCGACCGTCACGCAATACTTGCGCCGCCGGCACCTGCATACTTTTTAAGGCTTGCATAGACTTTTCGGCATTGTTTTCCTGTACAAAACCCAGTATGCCGTTGAGCAGTACAATCGCCAATATAATAAAGCCGTCGGCAACCTCATGTGTAAAAAAGCTGATCACTGCCGCCGCGATTAAAATCCAAATCATAAAGTCTTGAAATTGTTTTATAAAGCGTTTAAAAGGTGAAATACCGGCTTTACTAATAAGTGCATTGGCACCATTTTGGCGCAGTCTTTCAGCCGCTTCAGCCGCCGTCAAGCCATTTGTCATATCGCCTTTTAACTGCTTAACCACCTGCGCCACTTGTTTGTTGTACATAATTCCTCCAAGCTGTCGTTAAACTCGTAATTATTCATATAAAAATTATACCACAAAGTCAATCAATTATCACCACTGAGCTGGCCGCTGTTAGCATTATCTAAGATTATATTGAAATTCGTTATTATTTAATAATTTTAGTGATTTTTTTTGGTTTTTTCATTGATTATCATTTGGATATCAACTATAATGCAACTGTAATCAAGAAATAAGATGACCTTGGGAGGTATATTATGGCTTATGTAATTCAAGATACTTGTATCAGTTGTGGTGCTTGCGAGCCGGAATGTCCGGTTAGCTGTATTACCGAAGGCGAAGGCATTTACGTTATCGATGGCGGCGCTTGCATTGACTGTGGCGCTTGCGCAAACGTATGCCCGGTAGAAGCACCGGTACAACAATAATAACTAATAAAAAAGGCACCCGCGCATGAGTGTCTTTTTTATTTGGAGTGGAAAACGGAAAGCTGAAAGGAAAAAAACGAGCTTTCTCGACTTACTCGAAATAACATGAAGCATATGTTGTCCGGCAGCAAATGAAATATTTAATCGTTTAACAAAGACAGGGCTTCGCTAAATTGATTGAGATATTTCAAAACGGCCTTTTGTTCTTTTATCGTCAAATCTGCTACGCTGTGCTCTAAGAGCACTTTTATTTTTTCAAAAATTCGCTGATAGGCCGCTTGACCGTCATCTGTTATCGTAATGCGGGTCATGCGTCGATCGCTGGCGACATCTGATTTTTCGGCAAGGCCGGCCATGATAAATTTGTTGACATGCTTGGCAACTGCCTTGCGCTCATAGCCGGTTAAATCGACCATCTCTTTAATCAATTTGGGGCCATCAGCGATTAAGTGTAACAAACTAATATCAATAAAATCAAGGGGCGCCTTGTCAAAAAAAACGCGCCCCTTTTGCTGCTGCAGACAAAACTGCAGCAGCGTTTTAGTCATTTTTTGGTGTATGTCAGTACTATACTGCGCCATTATCGCTTAACGATAACCGCTTCGCCCATACCACCACCGATGCACAGTGTTGCCAATCCGTAGTTAGATGAACGCTTAACCATTTCGTGAATTAACGTAACGATAATACGTGCACCACTGGCACCAATTGGGTGACCAAGTGCAATTGCACCACCGTTAACATTGGTTTTTTCCATATCGAGACCAAGGTCTTGAGCAACTGCCAGTGATTGTGCGGCAAAGGCCTCGTTGGCTTCGACTAAGTCGATGTCGGCCAATGTCAAATTAGCTAGTTTCATCGCCTTTTTACTGGCCGGTACCGGACCGATACCCATAATTTTGGGGTCAACGCCGGCAGATGCGTGTGATACAACGCTAACGAGCGGCTTAATGCCTAATTCGTCAGCTTTTTCTTTGCTCATCAATACCAAGCAAGCCGCACCATCGTTGATACCTGAAGCATTACCAGCTGTTACCGTGCCATCTTTAATAAAGGCCGGGCGCAATTTTGCTAGTTTTTCAACTGTGACGCCAGGCTTGACATACTCGTCAGTGTCAAAGACAATATCGTCGCCCTTGCGTTGTGGAATGACAACCGGCACGATTTCATCTTTAAAGCGACCGCTGTTGACGGCAGCCTCTGCTCTATTTTGGCTAGTTGCCGAAAATGCGTCTTGCGCCTCACGCGTCAAACCGTACTTTTCGACGATATTCTCAGCTGTTTGACCCATGTGGTAATTATTAAAGGCTTCCCACAAACCGTCTTTGATCATGCTATCGACTACTTTAGAGTCGCCCATACGCGCGCCCCAACGCTCTTTTTGTAACAAATAAGGTGCTTGGCTCATATTTTCAGTACCGCCACAAACGACGATATCGTTATCACCACTTAAAATTGACTGTGTTGCCAGTGAAACGGATTTTAAACCTGAACCACAAATCATATTAATTGTGAAAGCAGGTGTCTCTTGCGGAATGCCCGCTTTAATACTAGCCTGACGTGCAACGCCTTGACCGTGACCGGCTTGTAAAACACAACCCATCATAACTTCATCAACTGCTGCCGGATCTAAATTGATTTTTTCCAGTGCGCCTTTAATGACATGTGCACCCATATCAGCCGGGCTAACACTCTTCAACGAACCACCGAACGAACCAATTGGCGTTCTGACAGCAGATACAATAACGACTTCTTTCATAGTAACCTCCAAATCTTTTATACTAAACATTTATTGCAAACATATTATAACATAGTTATATCATCTTGGCGACAATAAAGCTAACAATTGAACTGAACTTATTTATTGGCACCATTGATAAAATAGGAAATTGTAAACAAGTCTTCAATTAAATGGACATTTTCAACGATGACCCCCTCCGGCAATTTTAAATCAATCGGCGCAAAATTCCAAAGCGCTTTAACGCCATTTTGAACCAATATATCAGCAACGCCTTGAGCGGCCTCTTTATTGGTACAAATATAGGCGATATCGATTTTGTGTTCAGCTAAATAATCTTCAATCGTAGCGATATCAAGCACCTCGACGCCACGAAAATTGAGACCAATCAAACGCGGATTGAGATCAAACATCGCCTGCAAATTAAAGTTAAACTTTTCAAAGCTGGCATAATTAGCCAACACTTGTCCCAAATTGCCTGCGCCGATAATAATCGTCTTATACTCACTAACCAAGCCGAGAATACGGCCAATTTGTTCAAATAAATCATCGACATTATAACCGTAACCCTGTTGGCCAAAACCGCCAAAATTATTGAAATCCTGTCTGATCTGTGAGGCAGTAAACCCCATGATTTCACTTAATTCTTTAGAAGAAATCCGCTTAATACCCCTGTCGATCAACTCTTTTAAGTAGCGATGATATTTCGGCAAGCGCTTGATAACAGCACGAGAAATTTTATTTGCCATAGTCCACCTCACTTCGTTTGATAATTAACACTAATTATTATGAGTATAGCATTAACGGTATATCACTGTCAATCTAATAAAACTAAAAAACAGCGTTGCTTTTAAACTGTTCAGTTGCCTCATTTTGTGCTAAACTGCTGTAGAGGAGTTATTATGATTGCAGTTTCTTTTGGACAAGTTAATAAACGCTATGACGAACAGATACTTTTTGACAATTTGTCATTTTCAATCAATCAAGGCGATAAGGTTGCACTAATCGGCAAAAATGGTTGTGGTAAAACAACTTTACTAAAAATGCTTTGTGGTTTAGAAGCGGCCGATAGCGGCGCAATTCACTGTGCCAAAAACTTGAGCATTGGCTACATGACACAGACTGAGCTACACGACGATATTAGTCTAATCGACTATGCCCTAGCGGCCTTTAGCGATTTAATAGCACAAGAAAAAACTTTAGCCACCATGGAGCAAAAAATGGGGCAGTTCGAGAACCACGGTGCCGATTTTGAGGCCTTTATGGCCGACTACGACCGCTTGACTAAGCAATTTGAAACAGCCGGCGGCTATCTGTTTCGCTCAAAAGCCAAAGGCGTTCTAGTTGGTTTGGGGTTTGGCGAAGTCGAGCATAAGCGCTCGATTTTATCGCTTAGCGGCGGCCAACTGGCGCGCATCAAACTGGCCCGCTTACTGATTGACGAGCCCGATCTTTTGCTGCTCGACGAACCAACCAACCACCTCGATATCGCCACTACCGGTTGGTTAGAGAATTATCTTAAACAATATCCGAAAAGCCTATTAATCGTGTCGCACGACCGCTACTTTTTAGATGCCGTTTGTACCAAGACGATGGAAATCGAAAACGGTAAATTGATGCTCTACCGCGGCAACTACAGCGCATTTAAAATTAAAAAAGCCGCTCAGCTTGAGCAAATGGCTCGCGCCTATCAAAAATATCAAACTGAAAAAAAACGACAAGAAGAAATTATCAGAAGGTATAAAGCGCGCGGTACCGAGTTGCTCGCTAAGCGCGCCAAAAGCCGCGAAAAGCTGCTCGATAAAATGGAGCGACCCGAACAATTTATTCAATCTAATAAACAAATGAAACTAAACTTAAAAACGGCGGTCAATTCGGGGAGTGATGTATTAACCGTCGATGCAATTAATAAGAGCTTTGCCGACCATACCGTGTTAAAAGACATCGGGTTTAGCCTGCGGCGCGGTGAAAAAATCGGTCTAATCGGCGCCAACGGCAGTGGCAAATCAACTCTGTTAAAAATCATTGTCGGCGATTGCCCGGCCGATAGTGGCGAAGTGCAGTTTGGTCACCGCGTCCTAGCGGCTTACTACGACCAAAATCAAGACAATTTAGACTATAATTTGACAATCGTTGAAGAAATACACAATATGATACCATCAGCCACCGAGGGCGATGTGCGCTCGATTTTAGGTAGATTTTTATTCTCAAATGAAGAGGTGTTTAAGCCGATTGACGTATTAAGTGGCGGCGAAAAAGCCCGCGTCATGTTGACCAAATTATTTTTAACCGAGTCAAATCTATTGTTACTTGATGAACCGACCAACCACCTTGATATCTATAGCAAAGAAGCCCTCGAACAAGCGCTAAAAGACTACGACGGCACGATGCTAGTCATTTCGCATGACCGCTATTTTTTGAATAATCTCTGTCAAAAAATCATTGAAATAGAGGATGGTCAGGCCAGTTTATACCTCGGCAATTACGATGATTATTTAGCCAAAAAAGCAGCGCTCAACCCAGTGACAAGTGAACAAACGGTCAACCCGACTAAGACCGCGCTAAAACAACAAAGAAAAGTAGAACGACAACGCGCTAGCGAATTAAAGCGCCTAAAAAAGCTGTTTGCCGACTGCGAAACGGCTATTTACGAGCTGGAAAAGAACCTTGCCGATATCAGCGATGCACTCTGTTTGGCAGAAAACTACCGCAATCCGGCAAAAGCCAAAAAGCTAAATCAGCGCGAAACTGAATTAAAAGCGGCCCTCGACGAAAAGATTTTGCAGTGGGAAACCTTGGCTGAAGAGATCGAACAAAGTGCTGCCGAACTGACACTAAAATGATAGACTGGGCACGGCATTTAGCGTCAAATCGGCGCTTTTTTTAGTATTGCCGATATAGTAAGCGGCACAACCTATCATCGCCGCATTATCGGTGCAGAGTTTAAGCGATGGCGCATACAGTTTAATGCCATTTTGTTCAGCTGCCATTGTCAAGCGCTCACGTAAACGACTGTTAGCAGCCACGCCGCCGGCCAAAACCAATGTTTTCATATTGTAATTGGTCAGTGCCATCAAGCTCTTATCGACTAATACGTCAACCACTGCCTCTTGAAAGGACGCCGCAATATCGGCTTTGTTGATAGTTAAACCCTTTTGCTGCTGTTGATTGATAAAATTGAGCACACCTGACTTGATGCCTGAAAAACTAAAGTCATAGCTATCTTTTTCTAAATAGGTGCGCTTAAAGTGAATCGCACTGCCATTGCCCTGCTTGGCCAATGCATCAATCTGCGGCCCACCCGGATAGGGTAAACCGAGTGTGCGCGCCACTTTATCATAGGCCTCGCCAACAGCGTCATCACGCGTCTTGCCGATTACCGTTAGCTTCTGATAATCTTCAACCACAACCAATTGGGTATGGCCGCCCGAGGCAACCAAGCAAATAAAAGGCGGCACTAGCGCTTTGTATTCCGGCAAGGCCGCAAAAATATGACCAATGATATGGTGCACGGCAATTAACGGCTTATTAAGCGCATAGGCCAGCGTCTTGGCATAGTTGACACCGACTAACAACGCCCCGACCAAACCGGGACCATTTGTCACGGCGATGGCATCGATATCGTTGAAATGCAAAGCCGCCGCTGCCAGTGCACTGTCTACCACCTGTGAAATTTTTTCTAGGTGATTGCGCGAGGCAATTTCCGGCACGACGCCGCCATACAGTTTATGAATATCGATTTGTGAATAAGATGTTTCGTCACAGCTGGTTTCTATCGCTAGTATTTTCATATTACTTCCATCAAAACTATTCAATCACTTTACGATTGAAACGCTCCTGGCGCTGAAATCGCTTTGCTTTACCGTTTCGCTAGGACAACCTGCGCCGAGGCGCAGAACATCTACGCGAAAGATAAAGCGCCGCCGCGCGCTGGCGTCGCTGACAATCGGTCAATTTAATAACAAACTAATGATAGTTGAATAGTTACCTTTCCTCAATTAATAGCCACATAATTAGGGCATCTTCATTTGTATCATAATAATAGTTGGGGCGTCTGCCTTGTACGCTAAAACCAAACTGTCGGTAAAGCGCCAGCGCAGCATCATTGCTGGGGCGCACTTCTAATGTCATCTGTATGATGTTCAGCTGCTTGGCCAGCTCAATTAAGCGGCCAACCAAGCGCCTGCCCAAGCCACGCCCACGATAATTTGGCAACAGAGCAACATTAGTGATATGGCCCTCGTCTAATATCTGCCAAAAACCGGCATAACCGACAACACTTTCGCCATCCAGCATAACCAAATAATGCGCGATCGGATTAGCCAGTTCATCAACAAAGGCCTGGCGCGACCAAGGCGTTTTAAAAGACTGTCTTTCAATTTCCAAAATTTGACTGATGTCAGTGTCTTTTAAGGCGCGAATAATCACGTGTTTTGCCTTTCGCGCTCAGCCTGTGATTGACGCAAATAGTTGACGGCTACCTCGTCATAACGATAGCACAGCGTCTGATTTTTTAAATGGGCGGCAATTAAGCCGACCGCACAGTTGTTGGCAAAGTCGAGTGTGCCCAGAACTGCTTTATCAGCTAGTTTTTCGCTTAAATAATCACGATGTACAGCGACGCCGTCGCCACAAAACAACACCTGTTGTTCATGATGCGCTGTTAACTGTCTGCTGATAATGTCAACCAGCTCGGCGATTTTATAAGTGGCCTCACCGACGATCGGCTGACCCGACCGATCATAAACCGCACTGTAAACTTGACTTCTTCTGGCATCTAAAATTGGGCAAACCAAGCCACTAAAATGCTCACCATGATAGGATAACGCCAATAGCGTTGACGCCGTATAAACCGGAATACCTCGGGCATGGGCCAAGGCCTTTACCGTGGCAAGAGCTATTCGAATGCCGGTAAACGAACCGGGCCCGTTGGCGACGACAATTGCCGTCAAATCAGTCACCGCTTTGCCCAGCGAACTGAGCGATTGATCGATTAAAGTCAGCAAGGTCTGCGAGTGAGTATAGCCATTGTTAACCGTATTATGCACTTTAAGAACAGCTGCATCATAAATGGCCACACTGGCCGTTTTTGTAGTGGCATCGACTGCTAGTAACATAGTTTCTCCAATTTTTTAATTAAATCAGGCGCTCCGCTAAATTGAACCGTCCGTCCGTTTTCAGCATAATTCAAATGTAACCACAATATTTCGTCGGCATAATCATTTAGCCAATCGCTAAACTTATCGGCCCATTCAATGATGACGATATTGCCACCGTCAAAATACTGTTCAAAACCAATCTCATCAAGCGCTGTTTCATCAGACAAACGATAGAGATCGGCATGTACAAACAGACCATCTGTCAAATCATATTGATTAACGATGGTAAAGGTCGGGCTTGTCATGTGGTCGACGATGCCGAGGCGTCGACCAATCGCCTGTGTTAGTGTCGTCTTGCCAGCCGCTAAGTCACCAACCAAGGCCACGACATCGCCCGGCTGCAGACAATCGGCTAACGCGTCACCCAATTTAATTGTATCTTCAACTGTTGTTAATTGTATTTTCACGTACACCCCACCGTGCTATTATAACATGATGCCCGAAAAGTGGAAAACCAGCTATTGATGCCTATCAGCGAGTACCAATATAGGCAGTGACACTAGTAATGGTGCTGTTTTTTACAATACCCTCTTGGCCTGTTCGATGATCGTGTATTGTATTATAATAATTAAATTGCACCATATATGAGAGATTCTTTTCCTCATCTACATAGTAATAAGTGACTTCCGGCATGTAGGTATCATCTGAAGCAAATTTATTTGGTTTACCAAAGGCGTTATACATTTCATTTAAGGTATTACTGCAACCAATGCCATTTATTCGTAAATCTCGTTGAGATAAATAATGCGATAAATCGGTGTAAAGTCCTTCTATCTCATTATTCAAAAAATTAACGGTTAGCCTAATAATAAAATTATCATTTTTATCTAATAAAACCACCTGGCCGGTTTCTGTGATATCGTCGCCACCGAAATAAGATATTTTATTGCCGGTTTTTTTATCGATAATTGTAAAGGAATAGGTCTGACCAATTGCCTTTGAAAAATCAACCTTATCAAATACGGCATATTGATCACCCAAATCCTTAAACTGCATCGGTAAATGAACGTTCTGGCCATCTAAGGTTAACTGTTCAAGCATATCGACAACTTGTGGGGTTTGTTCAAATCTAACCCATCCCCCATAATCCCAATTTATTTCACCATCAGCGGTGACATTGGCATAGCGGCCGCTATCGGGCTGAGTCTCGCCCTCTTGTAAGAAAAACTGTTCGTAATCAATATAGGTTATTTTATAATTGCCTAATGCATTTATGCCTCTACGTAAAAAAATCAACTGATCTGCTGCACCGACTATTACAGGCAGCCCGATTGGGTCACTGCTGATGTTATCATAATAAACTGTCCCTGCTGTGGTGCTTTGCGTCGTCATGCTTTGTGCTGTAGTATCAGTTGTTAGCTGAGTCGTTAATGCTGCAGTAGTATCAGCCGTTGTGTTTTGTGCTGTCCCTTGTGTAGTGCCATCAGTTGTTGGCTGAGTCGCCGATTCTACCGTGCTATCAACAGCCGTACTGATTGTTTGATCAGTCGATTGTATGCTGCCATTACAAGCTGTTAAGCTAATAAACAGTGCACTAATTAAAAATAGCGCTATTGCTAGTTTTTTAATTGTCATTTTATCCCCTTTTTTATAGCAATTTATTTTGCTATTCTATTATTTGATAAATTACCCAAACTAATTGTGCTTTCAAGTACGCCTCACTGTGCTATTATATCATGATGAGAAAAAAGTGGAAAGTCGAAAGATAAAAGCTAAAAGAAAAAGCAAAATCAAATACGTAAACCTGTGTTATTGGTGCCTGACACCAAATGCGACAAAAACAGTGTTATCGGTGCCTGACACCAGATGCAATTGCAATCAAAAAACACCGCACGGCATTTGCTGTGCGGTGTCGTAAAACCATTTAGCGCTCTTGAGCATAGTCATCAGCCACTCGTATGCGGTTGATGGCACGCATCAAACTAATGCGCGCACGCGCCATATTAACCGATTCATCGGCCGAGTTAAGCCGTTTGTTGGCGCGCTCTTTTGCAGCTTCGGCGCGCTCGCAGTCAATGTCGTCAGCCCATTCAGCGCAATCGGTGACGATCGTCACCCGCTCGGGTTCAATGTTGACAAAGCCACCGACACAAGCTGCCACTTTGTACTGTTCACCAATTTTAATTTTAAACGCACCAATCGACAGCGATGCAACGGTTGGCTCGTAGTTATACAAAACGCCAATATCGCCCTCTGTGGTACGCACCACTACCATGTCAACATCACCTTCAAAAAAATGAGCATCGGGCGTAACGACTTCCAAGTGCAATTGTTTGCTCATGGCAGCCTCCTACGCTTTCCTTGCTTTGTCGACAGCATCATCAATTGTGCCGACAAATAAAAAGGCACTTTCCGGCAATTTGTCATGTTTACCGTCTAAAATTTCCTTAAAGCCGCGCACTGTCTCTTTAATTGGTACATACTTACCGCTAAAGCCGGTAAACTGTTCAGCAACGTGGAACGGTTGCGACAAGAAACGTTGAATGCGACGCGCACGCGAAACGACAACCTTGTCTTCTTCAGATAATTCGTCCATACCCAAGATGGCGATAATATCTTGTAGCTCTTTATAGCGCTGCAATATTTGCTGGACATTACGCGCAACTTGATAGTGCTCTTCGCCGACGATTTCCGGCGCCAAGATGCGCGATGAAGAATCGAGTGGGTCAACTGCCGGATAAATGCCCATCTCTGAAATCTTACGATCGAGTACCGTCGTCGCGTCTAAGTGCGAGAACGTGGTCGCCGGCGCCGGATCGGTCAAGTCGTCGGCCGGCACATAGATGGCCTGAACCGATGTAATTGAACCCTTTTTAGTCGAAGTAATACGCTCTTGCAACTGGCCCATGTCAGTCGCCAGCGTCGGCTGATAGCCAACCGCCGACGGCATACGGCCAAGTAACGCCGAAACCTCGGATCCCGCTTGAGTGAAGCGGAAAATATTGTCGATAAAGAGCAAAACGTCTTTACCCTCAGTATCTCTAAAGTACTCTGCCATTGTCAGACCTGTTAAGCCGACGCGCATACGCGCTCCGGGCGGTTCGTTCATCTGACCAAATACCATGCAGGTCTTGTCGATAACACCCGATTCGATCATCTCATGATAGAGGTCATTACCCTCACGGGTACGCTCGCCAACACCGGCGAATACCGATAGACCGCCGTGCTCTTTGGCGATATTGTTGATTAATTCTTGAATCAAAACCGTTTTACCAACACCGGCACCACCAAATAGCCCGATTTTTCCACCTTTAACGTAAGGACAGAGTAAGTCGATAACCTTGATGCCTGTTTCAAAAATTTCGGTTGTAGTTTGCTGATCTTCAAACTTTGGTGCCTCGCGGTGAATTGACCACTTTTCTTTAACGTTTTCCATCGGCTTCTCATCAATCGGTTCACCGATTACGTTAAGCATTCTGCCCAATACGTCAGCACCAACCGGCACCTCGATGGGCGTTGCAGTGTTTACCGCTTCGATGCCGCGCACGAGGCCGTCTGTCGATGACATCGCGATACAGCGCACGGTGTTATCACCAATATGTTGCGCAACTTCGGCGACGACTTTGATGCCGTTATACTCTACGTCTACCGAGTCGTAAATCTTGGGTAGATCGCCCTCGTCAAATCGAATGTCCAGTACGGCACCGATAACTTGGACGACTTTACCTATGTTATTTGCCATGTAAATCTCCCTTCGCCGGTCGTTTAATCAAAGGCGTTTGCGCCGCCAACAATTTCAGATATTTCTTGTGTGATCGCTGCTTGACGGGCTTGGTTAAAGGACAGTGTTAGGTCCTCTATCATCTCTTCGGCATTGTCTGTGGCATTTTCCATTGCCATACGCCTTGCTGCCTGTTCCGAAGCGGCCGATTGCAACAACCCACCGTAAACTGTGCTCTCGATATATTTGGGTATCAAGTAGCTAATTACCTCTTCGGGCGCCGGACTGTAATTCAACAATTCGGGCGCAGCGGCTGCTTCTTCCGTATTATTTGCTTGCTCTGCCTGATTGGCAGATTGCTCGCTTTTAAAATCGTCCATTGTCAGTGGCAATAATGTAATAATATCCGCCATCTGAATAATGGTTGATTCCATTTTGGTATATACTAATTTTATTTGGTCAACCTCACCGCGCACATATAAGTCGAGTGCAAACTTGGCAATATGCTTGGCATCGCCATGTGACGGATTTTCCGAAATACCCGTCATTGTCTCTAAGACGTCAATCGGCTGACGCTTAAAAAATTCGACACCTTTTTTGCCAATTGCTATAACTTTGGCCTTATTAACATCTGTAATGTCGCCAATTGCACACTTTAAGGCATTGACATTATAGCCACCACAGAGTCCGCGGTCAGCTGAAATGACGATATAAAGCGTCTGCTCAACCGGACGTACCGTCAGATACTGATGGCGCAGCGATTTTTCGTTTTCAATAATGTGACGAACCGTGTCAAGCGTCGTTTCATAAAAGGGCTGAATTGCCTCTAATACAGTACGACGGCGCTTTAACTTGGCGGTTGAAACCAATTCCATCGCCTTTGTTATCTGCTTGGTCGAGTTGACGCTCTTAATGCGTCGTTTAATATCTCTTGCACCCACACCAGCCATAATTACCTCCTACTCAGTCTGAGCGCTTGTTTGTTCTTCTGTTTCCTTTGCTTGCTTGTTCTTAAAGAATAAGGATTTATAGCTGTCGATTGCCTCTTTTAACTTGGCATCGAGGGCCTCGTCAATTTTGCCTTGCTCTTTAATCGTTTTGAAAATGTCACCATGAACATCACTGATGTATTCAATTAAGCCACTTTCAAATTCACCGATATCTTTAACCTCGATATCACTCAAAAACTTGTTGGTAGCCGCGTAGATAATCGCCACTTGGTGTTCGACTTTCATCGGTTTATACTGCTTTTGCTTGAGCACTTCCATTAAACGTTCACCATGTGTCAATGTGGCCTGCGTCTCTTTGTCAAGCTCTGAGCCAAACTGAGCAAAGGCTGCCAGTTCACGATATTGGGCCAGTTCCAACTTGATTTTGCTGGATACCTGCTTCATCGCTTTTATCTGGGCGCTACCGCCAACCCGCGATACTGAAATACCGGCATTAACGGCAGGGCGCTGACCGGCGTTAAACAGTTCAGACTCCAAGAATATTTGCCCGTCGGTAATCGAAATGACATTGGTCGGAATATACGCCGATACGTCGCCGGCTTGCGTTTCGATAATCGGTAGCGCTGTCAATGAACCGCCACCGTTGTTTTCATTTAATTTGGCGGCGCGCTCTAATAGACGCGAGTGCAAATAGAAGACATCACCCGGATAGGCTTCACGGCCCGGTGGACGTCTCAATAGCAGCGACATCGAACGATAAGCGACGGCGTGTTTTGACAGGTCATCGTAAATAATCAATACGTCTTTACCCTGATGCATCAAGTGCTCACCCATTGCACAACCGGCGTAAGGTGCCAAGTACTGCAACGGTGCCGGCTCTGAAGCCGAAGCTGAAACGACAATGGTATAATCCATCGCGCCGCGCTCGTCGAGTTCTTTAACGATTTGTGCAACGGTCGACTTTTTCTGACCGATTGCAACGTAAATACAGATGACAGATTCTTGTTTTTGGTTGATAATGGTATCGACGGCAATGGCCGTTTTACCGGTCTGACGGTCGCCGATAATCAGCTCGCGTTGACCCTTGCCAATCGGAATCATCGAGTCGATTGACTTGATACCGGTCTGTAGCGGTTGATGCACCGACTTACGAGCGATGACACCGGGAGCGCGTGATTCGACCGGTCGATAGTTATCGGTCGAAATAGCACCCTTACCATCTATTGCCTGACCAAGTGCGTTTACAACCCGACCAATCATTTGCTCGCCAACCGGTACTTCGACAACTTTACCGGTGCGCTTAACGATATCACCCTCTGTAATTTCAGTATCTGCACCTAATAAAACCACACCGACACTATCTTCTTCGAGGTTAAGCGCCATACCATAGATCTCATTGGGAAATTCCAACAGCTCGCCTGACATACATTTTGCGAGTCCGTGAACCCGTGCTATACCGTCACCTACTTGAATGACCGTACCGACATCTTCTACTTGAAGTTTATCCTCATAGCGCTTAATCTGCTGTTTTATGACCGATTTTATTTCTTCTGGTCTAAGCTTCATATTTTTTACTCCTAAATTTTATGACAATAATCTACACAACGCGTTCGATTAGCATATCTTTTAAATTGAGAATTTTTCGCCTAACCGAACTGTCGATAATTTGGTCGCCTACTTGAATCATAAGCCCGCCCACCAGTTCCGGATCAATTTCATTTTCTATTGTCACTTTTTTACCGGTTAGCTTAATCAATTGTGCTGTTAATCGCTCTAATTGCGTCGTCGTTAAAGGCACGACAGATGTTACCGTCGCTTTTTCCAAATTTTGATGCTCTTTAACCATCTCTTCAAAAGCACTGTAAGTAGCTTTTACGAAATTGGTTCGTCGCTTATCAATCAATACTTTTAAGAAATTGAGCAATAGCGCATCAATTTTACCTTTAAAGACACTGTCAATCACCTGTTTTTTTTCTTCTTTGCTAATTTTAGGTGTATTGTAGATTTCGTAGAATTCCGGCATTTCATCAAAAGTTTTAACAACTTCATCGTATTCATCATACAATGCCATCACGTTTTCAGCATCAATGGCGACTTCAAACAATGCAGCTGCGTATGTGTCTGAAACTAATTGGGCCACTGCACATCACCTACGCTTTCAATGATATTATCTATCATTGCACCATGCTTTGCCTGATCAAGCTCTTTATCGACAATTTTTGAAGCCGCTAGTATAGCCAAATTAGCTATATCATCTTTTAACTTCATAATGGCCTTTTCGTGTTCTTGATCGATCTCTTTTTGTGCCTTTATTTTCATATCTTCAATCTGCTGCTGCGCGTGCTTAATCATTTCGGCAGTGCGTTCTTCAGCAGCGATTCTTGCTCTCTTTAAGATTTCCAGTTCTTCATCTCTGATATGAGCAAGTTTGTCTTCATACTGACCTTTAAGCTCGTTTGCTTGACTGTTAACATTATCGGCGTCTGCAATTGTCGCCTCAATTTTTGCCGTGCGTTCATTCATGAATTTGGTAACCGGTTCAAACAGCTTCCAACGCAGAAACAAAAATAATACTAACATATTAAAAATTGTCAGAAAGAATTCTAACCTAAATTCTACCAAACCGAGCTGTACGCCTAAAGGCACAGTTGCAATTGTTTGCATCATCTGTAAACACCTCCTAAATAATCAGTGTTTACTGCGCGACAATTGATAAGAATTTACCGATTAGTGGATTAGCAAACAGCAAGATAATCGCAACAATTAAACCGTAAATACCGGTTGTTTCGGCAACAGCAGCACCTAACAACATCGTTCTGACGATGTCACCTTGTGCTTCCGGCTGACGGCCAACGCCCTCAGCGCCTTTACCTGCAGCATAACCCTGGCCGATGCCAGGACCGATACCGGCGATCATCGCTAAGCCTGCACCAATTGCCGAACATGCTAAAATTAATGCTTCACCTGAAATGGGGTTCATAATTTCCTCCTTAAAATATTATTTATCCAATAATACTGACTAATTTTGCAACCAAGGGGTTGGCAAAAATTAAAATAATTGCAACTATTAACGCGTAAATACCTGTTGTCTGAGCAACAGCCTGTCCTAAAAACATCGTCCTAATAATCATGGGCTGTAATTGTGGTCGTTTACTGATCGCTTCAGTGCCCTTGCCAGCTGCATAGCCTTGGCCAATACCTGGGCCGACACCGGCGATCATTGCAAAACCGGCTCCTATCGCCGAAAACATCAAGATCAGTGCACCGCTGGCAGAATCAGCCGTGCCTAAAATCGAATGATCGGGTAACGGATTACCAAATAGTAAGATGACCGCAACGACCAATGCCAAAATGCCCGATGTTTCCGCAACAGCTGCGCCCAGTAACATAATCATCGTCGATTGGCGACCGCTTTTGGGGTTTTTAGCAGCTGCCTCTGCCCCTTTACCAGCCGCATATCCCTGACCGACACCGGGGCCGATGCCGGCAATCATAGCCAGACCTGCACCAATGCACGAGGCTGCCATTACCAGCGCGCGATGATCAAAGGACATTAACCAGTTCAAAAACTGTAAAATAAAATTAGTGTCTTCCATCAATTGCTCCTAATCTATGGCCATTGATACAAAGACCATTGTCAACATTGTAAAGATAAACGATTGCAACAAACCCGAGAATAGATCAAAATAAATATGTAATACTGCTGGAATTGGCAAAAGTGCATACCAACCCATTGCATTATACAATAATGTCATAATGATCATGCCGCCTAATACGTTACCAAACAGACGGAAACCAAGCGAAATTGGCGTTGCCAGTTCACCGATAATATTAAGCGGCAACAGCAACGGAAATGGCTCTAAAAAACCCTTGAAATAACCGACACCTTTACTTTTAACACCAAAAAAGTGAATGGCAAAAAATGTCATCAATGCCAACGCCAAGGTCGTATTTATATCTGCCGTCGGCGGTCTCAAGCCAAATAATCCAACAATGTTAGCCAATGCAATGTAAATAAGCAATGAACCCATATAGGGCGCAAACGCCATGCGCTGTTCTCCCATCGTCTGTTTAACCAAATCGTTTATCGCACCGACTATTGTTTCAATCAAATTTTGCATGCCGGTTGGTACAGACTTGAAATTACGAACGGTTAAACTTACAAAGATCATAATGATGGCCATAATAAACCACGAAGTCAACGTCGTCTGTGATATGGGAATACCAAACAAGTCAAATAAATATGTAGGTCCAAAACCCTCTTGCATAGATTAATCCTCCTTTCTTTTGAATATTTTTTTAAAATAATTTCTATCATCAAAGAGATTAGTAGCATAAACCACTACTTTCACTGAGAGTAGACCAATAATAGCACCCGGCAAGCTGATCGCGTCGTTAGTAGCCGCCACATAGAGCACAACAGCCATAATGGCAAAGCGTATAAAATACTTAAATGTCACATAAGCACTGGCCTGAGACGGTTTTTTGTGCACGGCGCGCTGCAGGGTGCGCGATAGTTCGATAAAATTCAAAATGGCGATCAAACTACCAAAGATAAGCCCCGTTACAAGGGGAATATTGTGCAGAATGAGTGAGGCAAACAAGACGAGTGCGGCAATTAGTATTGCCGTAAAACGAATAATTTTTGCTTCTAGTTGTCTTACTTTTTCCACGGATCGTCATCCTTGTTTTTGTCAGCCACTTTGAAAAGCAGCTTAAAAATATTATAAAAGGCGGCTGCTATGCCTAATAGTAAACATACTAACAGCGCAAGGGGCGAACTGTTAAAAAAATTATCAATATAATTCCCCAGCAAGACTGCCCCGATTATGTACAGTGCCATCGAGATGCCAATTTGGCTAATCAATGCCAAGCCCTGATAAGTTTTAAATCCGCCCTTGCGCAATGTTAAACCCTAAACTTCCATCTTCTTTAGGTTGGGCGAAACGATTAGCTTACATTCAGTCACTTCTTGTACTTGCTCAACACTAAAGTCAGGGTGAATTTCAATTAATTCCAAGCCCTTATCTGTTATTTGCATAACGCCCATTTCTGTAACGATTAAGTCGACAGCATTAACAGCCGTTAGCGGCAATGAACACTTGTTGAGAATCTTAATATTACCTCTTGAGGTGTGTTCCATCGCTACGATTACCTTTTTGGCGCCTGTTACCAAGTCCATTGCGCCGCCCATGCCGGGCACCATTTTGCCGGGAATCATCCAGTTGGCCAAGTTGCCCTTTTCGTCAACTTCTAAAGCACCCAACACCGTACAGTCGAGGTGGCCGCCGCGAATAATGGCAAACGACGTCGCGCTGTCAAAGAACACGCCACCCGGCAAAATTGAGGCCGGTTGAGAGCCGGCATTGACCAAATTCTTTTGAATGTGATCTTCATCCGGAATTGGACCCATACCGATAAAACCGTTTTCTGATTGCAAAACGATTTCGATATCATCCGGTATATAGCTGGCAACCAAGGTCGGTAGACCAATGCCCAAATTAACTAAATCGCCATCTTTAAATTCTTTGGCAACGCGCTTAGCGATGATTGTTCTCATTTCTTTTCTATCCACGGGCATCCTCCTTAACAATCGCATCTACAAAGATATGCGGCGTGTGTACGTGTTCAGCTTGCAACTCACCAACTTCGACCACTGTGCCGGCTTCGACGACCACATGATCAGCGGCCATTGCCATTAACGGGTTAAAGTTTTGAGCCGACTGCTGATAGTAGGCATTGCCCTTTTTGTCGACAACTTCGGCACGAATAAATGCAATATCGGCACGTAGCGGTTTTTCAATTAAGTAAGTTTTGCCGTCTATTTCAATTTTTTGCTTGCCTTCTTCAACAACTGTGCCAAGACCTGTCGGCGTAATAATACCGCCCAGTCCTGCGCCACCGGCTCTTATTTGCTCAGCCAGTGTGCCCTGAGGCTGTAAAATAACTTCCATCGAGCCATCATTCATCTTATTGCCGGTTTCCGGATTGGTACCGACGTGTGAAGCATAGACGCGCTTTACTTGATTGTTGACGATTAACTTGCCAATTCCCTGTTCCGGGAAAGAGGTGTCATTAACGACCAGTATCAAGTCTTTAACGCCGCTTGCCACGATTTCATCAATGATTGTCTCCGGTGTGCCACAGCCTAAAAAGCCGCCGATCATCAGCGTCATACCGTCTTTAACGAGCGCTGCTGCCTGCTTGGCATCACAAAATTTTTCTACCATTTTTACCTCCGAAATTAGTTAGTCTACTTGCTGCTTAGCCTTTGCAAATCATTGCGCATAAAACACAAGAAAACTAGGCCACTTCATATATTATATATTATTTATGATAGCTTGTTAATAGCTTTTGCGCTAATTCACACATTTTTTATCAAAAAGTGTGAATTTAAGCAGAATATTCAAAAAATTTAAGCTGCAAAAGCGCTATTATCTGCTCTGCTGGTCGCATAACTTTTGCCGCCAAACGCCTAACGCTCAACTTTTATTGCTTGGTCTGTTCATTTAAGTAGCCGATCATAAAGGCCTCGAGGTCGCCATCCATTACAGCATCGACATTGCCGTTCTCAACACCGGTACGGTGGTCTTTTACCAGTTGATAGGGTTGAAAGACATAGGAGCGGATTTGGCTGCCCCAAGAGATTTCTGAATAATCGCCTTGAATATCTTCGATGCGCTCTTTGTGCTCACGCTCTTTTAAGTCAATTAATTTGGCCATTAACATCTTCATCGCAACTTCACGGTTTTGAATTTGCGAGCGTTCGTTTTGGCACTGCACGACAATACCGGTTGGCAAGTGGGTGATGCGCACCGCCGAATCGGTTGTGTTGACGTGTTGACCGCCTGCGCCCGATGAACGGTAGGTGTCAATTTTTAAATCTTCCGGATTGATGTCGATTTCGATGGCGTCGTTCAATTCGGGCAAGACATCTACCGCCGCAAACGAGGTATGCCGTCTGCCCGATGAATCAAATGGCGAAATGCGTACGATACGGTGTACGCCTTTTTCTGATTTTAGATAGCCATAAGCGTTATCGCCAGAGATACGTACTGTCGCACCTTTTAGTCCGCCAATTGGGTCGTAGTTATAATCGAGCACCTGCATTGTAAAACCATTTTGTTCAGCCCAACGCAAATACATCCGATAGAGCATATCCGCCCAATCCATCGCATCTAGTCCACCACTGCCGGCATGTACCGATAAAATGGCGTTTTCTTCATCGTATTCGCCGCCAAACAGCGCTGCAATACTCATCTTTTCGATTTGCTTGGTCAAGGTCGCTAAGCCGCTTTCGACCTCACCGGCCATTGTATCATCACCCTCTTCAAGTGCTAGATTGCAGAGAATTTCTAATTCTTCAGCTTGTAAACTGAGCGCTTGATAGGTTTCGATAATGCGTTTTAAACTCTTTTGGCGACGCATTAAGTCTGTCGACTTGGTTTGATCTTGCCAAACGCCAGGATCTAATAACGCCGCCTCAATTGCCGCCAATCTTTGTTGTTTGACAGCTAAGTCAAAGTGAATCACTCAAATCATTTAATTTTGTGCGCAGCAGCTTTAATTCTTGCAAGCCGCTTTCAAAAATTAGCACTTAATCACTCCCCTCATGACGCCACTGCAATTAAAACAGCTTAATTTGCGCCACAGCATTTTTTGTATTTTTTACCGCTGCCACAAGGACAGGGATCATTTCGACCAACTTTTTCGCCTTTGCGAACGAAAGTGCCGGCTGGGCGATGCCCCATATTGCTGGCATTCTGTTTATGTGAAGATTTAATCACGACCGATTGCTGCCGTTCGGTTTGCATATTTTCCTTGGCGTAGAAAATCATTCTAACGGTGTCTTCTTTGATGGCCTCGATCATTTCGGCGAACATTTCAAAGCCCTCTATTTGATAGGCCTTGACCGGATCTTGCTGACCGATGGCGCGTAGACCGATACCCTGTTTTAGCTGATCCATCGCGTCAATGTGATCAATCCACTTGTTATCGACCACGCGCAGCAGCACATAGCGCTCGATTTCACGCAAACGCTCAGCAGTCAATTTTTCTTCGATTTCTGCATACTCGCGTTCCGCTCGCTCGACGATAGACTGTTTAAGCGATTCTTTTGTCATCTGTTCACTATAACTAATATCGATTTTATCGACAAATAGTATATTGTGCAAGTGATCGGACAGCGCCGCCAAGTTCCAATCGTCGGCATATTCAGATACCGCCGTGTGTTGATCGACGATATTGTCAATCACATCGCCCACCATACTCCAGATGTGTTCGCGCAAGTCTTCACCATCGAGTACCTTGCGGCGCTCGTTGTAGATGATCTCGCGCTGACGGTTCATTACATCATCATATTGTAAGACGTGTTTGCGAATGCCAAAATTATAGCCCTCAACCCGTTTTTGAGCGCCTTCAATTTGCTTGGTTAACAAGCCGGCCTCGATCTGCATATCGTCATCCATACCCAATTTTTCGACCATACTCTTGACGCTGTCAGGCAAGAACAAGCGCATGAGATCGTCTTCAAAGGAGATGTAAAACTGGGTTGACCCGGCATCGCCCTGACGACCGGCACGACCGCGCAACTGATTGTCAATACGACGTGATTCGTGTCGCTCAGTGCCGATAATATGCAAGCCGCCGGCCGCTTTGACCTCAGCGGCCTCACTATCGGTTTCCACCTTAAATTGCTCTAAAATCTGGCGGTACTCGCGCTTAGCCGCCATTAACTCAGCATCGTCATCGTCATGCGGCGAATCGACCTTGGATAAGAGCAATTCGTCGTAGCTGCGCTTGCGCATTTCTTTCATTGCCATAAACTCCGGATTGCCGCCCAACACGATGTCGGTACCACGACCGGCCATATTGGTGGCAATTGTCACTGCGCCCAGTCGGCCGGCCTGCGCAACGATATCGGCCTCGCGTTCATGTTGCTTGGCGTTGAGCACCTCGTGCTTAATGCCTTGTTTTTTAAGCATGCTACTGAGCAGTTCAGATACCTCAATCGTAATCGTACCGACCAATATCGGCTGGCCACCGGCATGTCGTTCGACGATTTCTTCGACTACCGCTTTAAATTTGCCCTTGATTGAACGGAAGATGACATCGTCCATATCATCGCGTGCAATTGGCTTATTGGTCGGTATTTCGACGACGTCCATATTGTAAATATGTTTTAATTCATCCTCTTCAGTTTTGGCTGTACCGGTCATGCCGGCCAGCTTGCTATATTGTCGAAAGTAATTTTGTAAAGTAATGGTCGCCAACGTCTGTGACTCTTTTCTGACTTCAAGCCCCTCTTTGCTCTCAATCGCCTGATGTAGGCCATTGGAATAACGCCTGCCATGCATCAAACGACCGGTAAATTCATCGACGATTAAGATTTCGCCGTCTTTGACGACATAGTCGACATCGCGCTTCATCAAAAAACGGGCGCGCAGCGCTTGATTGATATGATGCTGTATTTCCATATTGTCGGGGTCAGATAGATTTTCAATTGAAAAATAACGTTCGGCCTTAACCACACCGCTTTCATCGTTTAAGACGATCGACTTGGCCTTTTCATCGACGCTGGTATCGGCGTCCCGCTTTAAGGTCTGTACAAACTGATCGGCTTTCTTGTATAAATCGGTCGACTTATTACCACTGCCGGAAATAATCAACGGCGTTCTGGCCTCGTCAACCAAAATTGAATCGACCTCGTCGATAATTGCATAATTTAATTTGCCTTGAACCCTTTCGTTGCGATTGACGACCATATTATCGCGCAGATAATCAAAGCCAAATTCATTATTGGTGCCATAGGTAATGTCACAGCCGTATTGCTGGTTGCGCGCCGCACCGCGCACATCATTGGTGATACAACCGACCGTTAGGCCCAAAAACTCGTGTACTTTACCCATCCAAAGGCGGTCGCGTTGTGCCAAATAATCATTAACCGTAACGACGTGAACGCCTTCACCTTGTAGCGCATTTAAATAGGTCGGTAGCGTTGCCACTAGTGTTTTACCCTCGCCGGTTTTCATTTCGGCGATACGCCCTTGGTGTAAGACGATGCCACCCAATAATTGTACCGGATAATGGCGCATGCCAAGTGTGCGCACAGCAGCTTCACGCACCACGGCAAAGGCTTCATACATGATGTCGTCCAGCGTTTCACCATTGGACAAACGCTGTCTAAACTGATCGGTTTTGGCAGCTAAAGCTGCGTCGTCCAGCGCCTGCATCGCCGGTTCATACGCCTCGATGGCAGCGACATTTTTCATTAATTTATCAACTTCACGTTTTGATAATTTATTGGAAATCCAAGACTGAATACCCATATTCACCTCTTATCTATTTTTAAAACTACGGTAATAGGTTCCCCTAGCATAATCAGCAAATTTGTTTTCAAGCGCCGTTTGTAATAACCAAATCACGCCAATGGCAATGATAATATCGGGAATGCCAAAGTATTTGGTAAACGGATAATACGACGGCATCAACCACAACTTGCCCAGGTACTTGCTAATATGAGTTGAATCCGATAATAACATATAATTTGAAACGGCACCACTGGCAATGCTCAATTTCATTTGAACGAATTTAGCGCTGGTTGCATCGGCCAGCTGAATCGGCATTTTAAAATTGTGAAATAGCATGACGACGGCATTGAGCGCCACGCCGATCAGCACCAAAGGCATGCCGCTCACTTTAATATTTAACGCGATAAAGACGGCCGCAAACAGTAAACCAACAAAAGAAAACAGCGCCGCATTGTCTTTTACAAAGGGAACGCCATGCAGAAAAAAAGGTGCTAATTGTAGAATTAAGCCAATCACCAAGACCAGTACGCCGCGCAAACTAAAATTAGCTAAATTAGAAAAGCGACCACCGCGTAATAGCCCCACGATTAGACCTATTGCAATTGCTTCAACCCACATATTATCACCTTTCGCCAGTTCATGGCGCACTCGGTAGCTGTCAGATACGTAATACACCAGACATGACTAATCGTCGACCGCCTGGTCAGCCACTTGCTCGGCCGCTACTTGATCTGTTTCCGTTTGATCTTGTAAGCCGATGACGATTATTTCGCTATCTTCATCTTGCCGCGAACTGATTGTACCCTCTAAGCACTGCTTAACATAATAATCCATTAAACGACTATCATCTTCAACCTGATAGCCAATTTTTTGCAAACATTGTAAAAAGAACTGCTCAAACTGACTGTCACCGGCCAGCTTGCCATTATCGCGATACTCAATCACGATATCCTGTTTGACGCGAAACGCCCTAATATTGATTGCACCGCGCTTAATGTCGGCCAATGCGCCGGTCAAGGAACGCAATAGCAAATATTTAACCAGATCGGCAAATAAATCAGCATCGGTTTGAACCATCACATCATCGTCACAATCGATGTTGACGATGTGTTCTGTGTTACTGAATGCCTCTTTTAATTCTACCACAGCACCTTCGAAAAGTGTATACATTTTATGCCTAGCGCTGTTAATTTTGTGCTCGTTAGCAACTGCATCATATAGTTTATAGCAGTTGTCGGCAAAAGCCAATTCGTTGACTTGCAACTTGGCGGCAAAGCCTGCCTGTTCAAAATAATTGGTTAAATCGTGTTTACCCATCGACTTGTTCTTAAAGCGCTTGACCAGTTGACGCAACTTGTCTTGCTGTGACTCGATGCCGGGCAATAATTCGGCCTGATAACCCTTAAAGATATCCGATAATAATCGGCTGAACGTCTTCTTGCTAATTTTGCCGGAAGCCGTCATCTCGCGATTGACTATTGTCAGTTTTTCGGTTAAGGTTGCCACTTCTTCAGTTAAATTATGTAAATCGCTTTTTAGGCCGGTGTTTTCTTCACTTAAGTCCTTGAGCCGTTTTTCACTGCTGGCACGCGCCTTGACCTTTTCTTCAGAAATCGGTCGCGTCGCCGCAACATAACCGTCGCCATGCTCATTATCACTGTAAGCTTTGGCGTGTATTTCACCGCTCTTAATCAAGCCGGCCTTGGTGCGAAAATCAAAGACGTCTTGCACGATGTTTTTATCTTTATAAAGCCGTGTCATCTTCGACTCAAACTGACGATAAACTTCGGGTGGCATTAAGGTAATGGCGCGTTTACCGATCAGTTCTTCCGGTTCATAGCCCATAAATTCTTTAACCGAAGGCGAAACATAGGCGACATCGCCTTCAATCGTAATAAACCAAATGACATCTGAAACGGCGTAAAACAGTTTATTGACCGGCGACTCAATGCGCTTGATGACCGGATCGCTCTTAGTGGTCGCGCCCACCTTGTCGGCAAAACGGGTTTGCCCCTTAGTTGTATAGTAAAATTTGCGTTCTCCATAAATGCGATAATAGAGCGCAAAAGTACTCAATAATAAGAACAGCACCAACCCACTTGATAAGAGAACGCGCCATTCAAACGGCAAAGCATCGCCCGCCATTAGACGCATTATAATCAGCATAATTAAGACGATAGAACCGGAATAGCCGCGCCCAAAATCAGCTGCCAGCAAGCCCAAACAATAGGCCAGCACTAAACATATTTGCAAGACAAGGGTCGTCGTAAAGACCAGTGAATCACCTATCTTGATTGGAAACAAGATCAACTGTATCAATTCTAAAACCACTACAAGTGCCAATGAAAAATGCGCAGCATAGCGCTGCTGCCAATTATAATAGTTTGCCGCCAGCGCCAAGCTAAATAGTGGCAATGCCACCGCAAGGTGTAAAATCAGTGGCAAGCGCCAGCCTTCGGCAAAGACCAGATGGTCGATTAAACCAAACACCAGCATTAAAACGATGCCCGCAATCAATGTAAAGCGCCGCTTTTGGCGCAAATGCGTCGTTGCCCAAGTTTGATATTCGGCTTCAAGCGCTTCATTAAAGGTCAATGACCAGCGCTTTAATGGCATATCCTCAGTTTTTATTTGATCGGTTTGCTTATCCATATTATCCTCTATAATCAACCTATTTAACAACTATTCAGTCGGCGATATATAACAAAGCCGCTTGAATAATTTTTTGCTTTCAACTTTTAACTCTTCATTATATTATCACAAAACAGACCACTTGTTAACCCTATGCTGTCACAACGCAAAATTTAACATCAACCATCGTCGATAAGCGTCTTACTCACTGCGATTGGCGCGCAGGGCGTCCGTCGGCAAAAATACTTGTACCGTTGTGCCTTGGTTGAGTTGGCTTTTTATATCGAGCGTGCCCTTGTGCAACATCACGATGCGCTTAGTGATGGCCAAACCCAAACCACTACCGGTTTTATTGGGGTCAATTTTATAAAATTGCTCGGTGATGTTCTTGAGATGTTCTGCTGAAATGCCGGCGCCATTGTCGATCAACTCTATTACGACACCGTCTTTCTGCCTTTTAATTTGGCAAATAATTTTGCCAAAATCCGGCGTATACTTAATGGCGTTATCCAAGATATTAATCAACACTTGGCGCAGTCGGTTTTTATCGCCATAAACGATTATTTCGCGCTCTTGGCAGTCGATTTGATAGCTGATTTGTTGTGCTTTTAAGTTAATTGACAACTGATTAAAAACGCGCTTTACCAGATCGACTATATCCAGTTCAACCGGTACCAATTGAATGCGATTGGCCTCCAACTTAGAGAAGTCGAGCAAGTGTTCAACCAATCCGGATAAGCGGTCTGACTCACGTGAAATCATTTCTAAACCCAATTTGGTTTCGCTGACATTGTTAATATCGCCGGTTAAAATGGTCTCGCTCCATCCCTTAATCGAGGTGAGCGGCGTGCGCAATTCATGTGAAATGGAAGAGATAAAATCATTTTTTAGATTTTCGGTTTTTTTGATTTCCTCTGCCATATAGTTAACCGTTTCAGCTAATTCGCCGATTTCATCTTGATCGTATTCGTGGGCCCGCGCCGCTAAGTCGCCAGCGGCGATGCTATCGGCGACCGTCTTTAGTTCGTAAATCGGTCGTACGATGCGGTTTGACAAAAGTGTACTGAGATATAGTACGCTGACCAAGATGATAAAACCGATAAAATAGGCTGATAACAGGTATTCGTAAATTTGATGACTAACCGCTTCAATCGATGTGATATAGCGCAACACGCCGTTGATTTGACCACTTTGGTAAAGCGGCGCCGACACCGACATAACTAATTCGCCGGTACGCTGATTACGGCCGCGCCAAGCGGCTACCGAGCCCTCGATAGCACGTAAATAGTCGTCACTATCAACTGATTGACGATCGATGTAATAGGCGGTTGATTCCAAGATATTACCATTTAGATCAAGCACTTGCGCCTCGACGTAGTCGGGCACGGTTTCATTTTCCAAAATAAATTTTGCCGTATAGCCGAGCGACTCGTAGCCTAAATAGGTTTGGTAAATCTCCAATGTCGTCTCCAGCTTATCGGTCAGCACCTGCTCAATATTGGAATAGTAATAGGTGTTGATGCCAAAGGTAACCAGCAGTTCAAAAGTGAAGACGGTAATGAAAAGTATGACGCCAAAGGTATAGATTAATCTATTGCGAATACTTTTTTTCATAGTTGCTTAACCTGCCCACTTATAGCCCTTGCCCCAAGCTGTTGCAATGTAGTCCGGCTCAGACGGATTAGCCTCAATTTTACGACGCAAACGCCTAATGTTAACATCGACAATTTTGTAGTCACCATGAAAGTTTTCACCCCAAATTGTCTTCAAAAGCGCCTCGCGCGTCAGTATCTCGTTATTGCTCGTAATAAATACTTTTAAGAGCAAAAATTCGGTCGGCGTTAAGATGATTTCTTCGCCGCTTTTAAAACACTGACGGGTGTTGACGTTTAGCTTGAAAACACCATCTTCGATAATTTCTTCGATATATTTTTCTTCGTTAACCCTAATGCGACGATAAAGCGCTTTGACGCGCGCCAACAACTCTGCCGGCGAAAACGGCTTAGTAATATAATCATCGGCTCCGCTTTCCAGCGCCAATACTTTATCTTGTTCCATCGCTTTGGCCGTCAACATCATAATGCCAATCAGGGCATTTTTTTCGCGAATTCGCTTGCAGACTTCAAAACCGCTCATCGTCGGCAACATCACATCGAGCAAGGCAATATCGATGTCGGGGTTATCTTTTAATAGCACCAATGCGGTTTCGCCGCGCTCGGCTTCAAGTACCTCAAAATCAGCTCTCTCTAAATTGACTTTAACCAATTTTCTGATTGAAGCATCATCTTCTAATACCAATATTTTTCCCATAATATCTCCTAATCAATCAACTCAAAACACTCTGCCAGTTCTGTCTCGCTTAGAAATAACGCTTGATATTTTTTGCGGTATTCCTCATTGGCGATATTACTGTTTTTTTGATAGTAAGCCAAATAGGCGTTTTCTTCATCAGCGGCCAGATTGACAAACGGAATGTCGTTTTCTGTCAACAATTGGCGTTTGGCATCGACCTCTGATGCAGCAATTTTCTCAATCGTCAGCAACTTGTAAAGGTCTTCGTTACTGACCGTGTAATAAATGTGCAAAAAGCGATTTTGCGCGCCAGCACGCGCCGGTATAAATACCAGTTGTCCCGAACTAACCGCACCGGCCCAACGCTCCGGAAAAACAAAGCGAAATTTATCCTGCTTGCTTTCATAGACCGTCAAAACCAGTTTGAGCGCCTTGCCGCCGTCCCATTGGTACCAAGTATCCAAATAGGGCGGTTCTTCACCGACTTGTAGCGTCTGCAGTTGCGAGATAAGGCGACTGCCAATTTCGATAATGCCGTCGCCATTGACGTCGCGACTGGCAATTTGATAAGGCTTGGTCAGCTGTGCCGGTAAAAAGTCAACCGGCTGTTCGTCAAAGGCCAATTCGAGCCGCCCCTCGCGATAGACGATGATATTAGTCGTATAATTAGAACCCAGCTGCTTGTCGATAAACAAACCGGTGATGTCCGGCGTCGCCTTGCCAAAAATGACATTGTAATAGCCGATAATATACTCGTCTAAATCAATTGTATCAATCGGCTGAAAAAGGCCGTCGCGGTAGGCGATTAAGCTGGCAAAAGCTTCTTTGTTGCGATCGAGCCGCAACAGCAAAATATCGACGATGCCGTCCTTGGTGATGTCTTCGACCGTCAAGTGGGTGTAGATATCGCGGTATATCTCGACATAAGCGCCATCTTGCCACTCAAAGACGGCAAGGGCATCAAACAGCTCACCCGACATCGATAGACCCATAATTAAATCTTTGACGCCGTCGCCATTAAAGTCGACAAAATTGGCAAAGTTAATATCAGAACCGGCCATTTCAAGCGTCGTCAAAGTCTGCCAACCTTCGTCGGCTTCACTCAAAACGATAACGCCCAGTTTATTGTCTGAGGCAATCCGATAAAATGCGTAAATTTCACGCGTTTCATCACCATTCCAGTCGATGTAGTTGATCGCGCTTAAATTGTTTGATTTTAAGGGCCGAATCAGCTTGCTACCAATCGGAATATCGCGATAAATCTGTTCGCTTGGAAAGCGTTGATCACCCGGCACTTTTGGCTTTTTTATCAAATCGATCGGCGATGCAACGCCCTGTTTGCAACCGCTTAATAACAGCATGATTAAAATGATTAATAGTGTTTTTTTCATAATATCTTAAAATTTTATTTAACCCGGCATTCTGTGTTATTAATATTATACACGAAAAATATCACAAAGCCCACTATTAGCAAGAAAAAAATAAAGTCCACCGCAGCGGACTTTATTTGAATTTGTAACGATTTAGTTAGTTTGCCATTGAAGGCGCTTTAACATTAATACTCCATCGCCGCCATGCGCAAATAACTTTGATAGCGCTGATTGGCTTGTTCTTCTGCCTGGTCGAACAATTGCTGCGCGACATCGGGGAACGATTTTTGTAGCGATGCGTATCTGACTTCTGATTTTAAGAAATCTTGGAAGCTCTTAGTTGGCGCCTTAGAATCCAGACTAAATGGATTTTTACCCTGCTCGGCTACGCGTGGGTCAAAGCGCCACAAGTGCCAGTAGCCGGATAAAACGGCTTCTTTTTCTTGATTTTGAGTGCGACCCATGCCGGCGCGAATGCCGTGAGCAATACACGGCGCATAGGCGATGACCAGTGATGGTCCGTCATAGCTTTCGGCTTCTTTTATGGCCTTTAACGTATGGTTTTTATCGGCACCCATCGCCACTTGAGCGACGTAGATATAACCGTAGGTCGTCATCATCAAGCCAAGGTCTTTTTTCTTGACGCGCTTACCCGCGGCAGCAAATTTAGCGGTTGCCGCCACCGGCGTCGCCTTAGAGGATTGACCGCCGGTATTAGAATAAACTTCGGTATCAAAGACAAATACATTGATATTTTTGCCCGATGCCAAAGCGTGATCCAAGCCACCGTAGCCAATGTCATAAGCCCAACCGTCGCCGCCGATAATCCAAACTGATTTCTGAATCAGATAATCTTTTAGATCTTCAATTTCTGCCAAGATCTGGTTGGCGCGTTGATCGCCCAAATCTTTGCCAAATAACGGCAATATCTGCAAGGTTGCCGCCTTTGAGGCCGTCGGGTCGTCAGTGCCCTCTAACCAAGCCTCAAACGGTGCTTTATCGATGTTAAGCGTTATCAGCTCTTTCATCAATAAAGTCAACTTTTCGCGCACTTTATCAACCGCCAACTTCATGCCCAAGCCGTATTCGGCATTGTCTTCAAATAGCGAGTTAGCCCAAGCCGGACCTTTGCCCTCGCAGTTTTTAGTATAAGGCGTCGTCGGTGCCGAGCCACCCCAAATTGATGAACAACCGGTGGCATTGGCAATCATCATATGATCGCCATAAAGCTGCGTTATCAATTTCATATACGGCGTTTCACCACAGCCGGCACAAGCTCCCGAAAACTCAAACAGCGGCTGAGCAAACTGACTGCCCTTGACCGTGGTCTTGCTCATCTTGTCGTCTTTTATTTGCAAGGTCATCGCATAATCCCAGTTGGGCACTTGCTGTTCAAGCTGTGATTCAAGCGGCTTCATAACAAGCGCTTTGTTCTTAGCCGGACAAACGTCGGCACAGTTACTGCAACCGGTACAGTCCATCGTTGAGACTTGAATTTTATAAGTTAAATCTTCAAAGCCCTTGCCCATCGCCTTAAGCGTGTTAAAGCTGTCTGGCTTAGCACTTTCTTCTGCCTGATCTAATAAGAAAGGTCGAATTGCAGCGTGCGGACAGACAAATGAACACTGGTTACACTGGATACAGTTTTCCGACAACCACTCCGGTACATTAACGGCAATTGCGCGCTTTTCAAAAGCAGATGTACCATTTTCAAAGGTACCGTCGGCGCGATCGGCAAAAGTCGATACCGGTAGATCATCACCGCGTTGTGCCGCCATCGGACGCAACACTTTAGCGATAAACTCCGGATCTTGCTTATCTGCTTGTTCGGCGTCGACAGCCGTCTGCCAGCTGGCCGGCACATCGATCTTAACAATGCTCTCGATGCCATGATCAACCGCTTGATGGTTCATCTTGACGACGTTTTCTCCCTTTTTGCCATAAGACTTGACGATTGCTTCTTTTAAGAAAGCGACAGCCTGATCGATTTCGATAACCTCGGCTAACTTAAAGAAAGCTGCTTGCATCACCATATTTATGCGGTTCTCTAAGCCGACTTCTTCGGCGATTTTAGTGGCGTTAACCGTATAAAATTTAATGTCGTTATTAGCGATATAATTTTTGATTGGCGCCGGTAAATTGGCATCTAATTCAGCGGCATCCCACAAGGTATTCAATACAAATGTGCCACCTTTTTTAAGCCCCTTTAACAGGTCGTATTGGTAGACATATGACTGATTGTGGCAGGCGATATAATCGGCCTCTTCAATTAAGTAAGTCGAACGAATTGGGTTATCGCCAAAGCGCAAGTGCGAAATGGTGACACCGCCAGATTTTTTTGAATCATAAGCAAAATAGCCTTGTGCGTATTTATCGGTATTATCGCCGATAATCTTGATAGCTGACTTGTTGGCACCTACCGTACCATCTGAGCCAAGCCCCCAAAAACGACAGCGCACTGTGCCCTTTGGCTCTGTGACAATTTTTTCTTTTATATCAAGTGATAGATGGGTAACATCGTCATTGATGCCAATGGTAAAGCTGTTTTTTAATTCGCCCTTTAGCATTTCAAAGACGGCGTTAATTTGAGACGGCGTCGTATCTTTTGAGCCCAAGCCATAACGACCACCGACGATCTGCGGCGACGTATCCGCACCGTAAAACGCTGAGCGCACATCGAGATAGAGCGGTTCGCCAATGCTGCCCGGCTCTTTTGTTCTATCCAATACGGCAATGCGCTTGACCGTCTTTGGCAATACATCAAACATCAACTGCGGCACAAAAGGTCTGTATAATCTAACCTTGAGTAACCCGACTTTTTCGCCTTTTGCCAACAGATAGTCAACCGTTTCTTCAATCGTTTCACAAACTGATCCCATCGCCACGATAACGCGCTCGGCATCGTCGGCGCCGTAGTAATTAAACGGTTTGTATTCGCGGCCGGTTTCTTGGCTTATTTTTTCCATATAATCGACCACGATAGCCGGCACCCGCTCATAATAAGGATTGGCCGACTCGCGCGCCTGGAAGAAAATATCAGGGTTTTGCGCTGTGCCGCGCGTCACCGGGTGCTCCGGATTAAGCGCGTTTTGCTTAAAGGCCTTAATCGCGTCGTGGTCGACTAAACGATCGAATACGCTATAGTCAATTTGTTCAATTTTTTGAATTTCGTGTGAAGTTCTAAAGCCATCAAAAAAGTGTAAAAACGGCACGCGTGACTTGATCGCTGCCAAGTGCGCAACGCCGCCCAGATCCATTACTTCTTGTACCGAGGCCGATGCAATCATTGCAAAGCCGGTTTGACGCGCTGCCATAACATCGGAATGATCGCCAAAAATCGATAGCGCGTGTGATGCAACTGCTCTTGCCGACACGTGAAAAACACCGGGCAACAACTCGCCGGCAATTTTATACATATTGGGAATCATCAAAAGCAAGCCTTGTGATGCCGTATAAGTCGTCGTTAAAGCACCGCCCTGTAGCGAGCCGTGCACAGCCCCAGAGGCACCGCCCTCCGACTGCATTTCAGATACTTGTACCGTTTGGCCAAAGATGTTCTTCTTGCCATGGGCCGCCCATTCATCGACGAACTCGGCCATGTTGGAAGACGGCGTAATCGGATAAATGGCGGCTACATCGGTAAAAGCATATGATACGTAAGCCGCGGCGGTATTACCGTCCATCGTCTTCATTACTTTGCCTTTCATATGTTACCCCTCCTAGTTTAATATTGGTCGTTTTTTTTGCACGCAAAAAACAAACGAACTGCTACCTCTAGTATAGTATACAATATACAATATTTCAAGTAGCAAAAGGGTAAATCTGCCATCAATAATTAAAAATAACAATTTTTTCGCTAATATGTTATTATGAGATGAGGTGAAATCATGCTAAGTTCTATTAAAACGATTATACTGCCGGCGACTTTCCAACGCGCTATCTTATCCGGTATCGCCAAAAAGTCACTTGCAACTTATCACAAAGTTACAATTAAGGCACAAAGTAAAGCTCAGGCTACCGAAATGCAAATGACCTACCACTATGACAAAACCGTTGTCCACCAAAATTACAGTTGGTCAGACGGCATCACTGTAATCGAAAAATTGCTTTGTGGTTATTTTAAGCAGGCCGTCATCAACTGTAGCGATTACGACTACCATGTTTTGGCCACTAAAAAAGGACGTCTTAGCATCGTCCGAAAACCAAAACGCCCTAGCTAGCGCAGCTTTTAAAAGTGTAAAATGCCGGCGGTAAATAGTGTCACAATAGTGCCACTCATTAAAACGCCCAGCCAATTGGCCATTAACGCCGTCTTAAAGCGCATATTGAGCATGCGCGCTGCAACCACACCGGTGTAAACGCCTGTCGTCGGCAGCGGTATGCCGACTAATAGCACCAAGCCCCAAAAACGATATTTGCGATAATTGGCAACTTTGCGAACAGCCCGATTTTCGTATTTTTCAACCCAACTACGCAATCGCTTAATCGTCTTTAAGTAGGTAAACAACGGCTCGATAATTAACAACAAAATTGGCACAACCAGCATATTGCCCAAAATGGCAAGCAGGGCCACCTCAATTAAAGGTAGACCCTGAGAAACGCCATATGGTATCGCACCGCGCAGTTCAGAAACCGGCGCTGCCGCCAAAACTATAATATAAACGACTTTATTCATACGTCCTCTTGTTAAACTGAGCCAACCGCTAGCTGTTTTTCCAGTAATTGCGGAAAAAGGCAGCAAACACGCCAAGCATTAAGCCCACTACGGCACCAATTGCAAGGTTAAGCACTTTGCGCGGCGCTACCGGGTGTTGCGGCGCAATCGCCGGCGATGTAACCAATACCATATCGGCAAATACATCGACGCGACCGTTTAAGATTTCGGTGACATCAGCACCGCCAATTTTGTCGATAATTAACTGCTTTTCGGCTTTTAATTCCACCAAACGGGCTTCTTCGTTAAATAATTTTTCACGCAGATTGAGCAGTTCATCTTCGGTTTCAACATAACGATCTTCCATCTTAAAGTATATTTCATGCGCCTGTTCAGCAACCAACATGCTCTGCGACAGTTCGTTTAGATCCAAATCAAATTTATCGGCATAGGCCGCCGCCGTTTCCGGATCGTCAAACAGCGATTTTTGCAGAGTATAAATCGGCTTGATTTGATCGAGCAGGGCTTTGCGTTCTTCGAGCAACCGCTGCTTGCTCTCAATTGTAATATTTAACTCGGCAATTGATCTTTCGTAATTAGTAATAAACTTTTCCACAGCATAACGCTTATAATTAACGCGTTGCGTTTCAACATAAACATCGATTAGCGTCTGGTTTATCTGGGCAGCGAGCTCGGCGTTATTCGCCGTAGTCGTGATCACAAAGCGATTGGCATCTTTGTCTTGCTCGATCTTGATACCCTTTTGAAAAGCGCTGATCGTCTGATCGAGTTGTTCGCGAGCAACCACTTTCTTAACGACTTCGCTCGACTTAATAAAATTAATGTAATCGAGCGGATTAGACGTCGGAAAATCGTAATCACCGTACAGTGTTTCAGTCATCAATGTTTCGCCTTTTTTGGGCGTTTTAATGATTAATTCACTGCTAGCCTGATAGACCGGCTTGGCGATAAAAAAAGTATAGACCGCCGTTAAAACTATCGCGAGCACTGTAATGACGATAATTGTTTTTCGCTCAGTCCACAACGCCATTAATAATTCTTTTAGACTAATTTCATCATATTGATCGTTACGCTGCTGTTCCATTAGTTATCCTCCAGATAATTAAAAGTCGGTATGTATTCTTTTAATACCGCTTTAATATTGCCACCATTTGCGCAAGCCTCGTGCAATGTTGCCAACATATCAATAATTTGCTGACTGCTAAAGCGTTCCGGTCTTTCGATAAAGATTTTTTCATTGGCCGTTTTTATCACATTTTCGTGATTGAGGATCAGTTCCTCAAACATCTTTTCACCCGGTCTAAGGCCGGTAAATTCGATTGCGATATCACTATAGGGCTTATAACCTGATAACCTAATAATATTTTCGGCCAGCGTCACAATTTTAATCGGTTCACCCATGTCGAGCACAAATATTTCACTTTTTTCAGCAAAGCTGCTCGCCTGAATGACCAACTTACAGGCCTCTGGTATCGTCATAAAATAGCGCTCGATATCCTTATGTGTTACCGTGACCGGGCCACCTTGCTCAATTTGCTTTTTAAAAATTGGAATTACTGAACCGTTTGAACCCAATACATTGCCAAAACGCACCGCGACATACTTTGTCGTCGTGCTGTCGTGCTTTGACTGAATAATCATCTCGGCAATGCGCTTGCTGGCACCCATTACATTTGTCGGATTAACGGCCTTATCGGTACTAATCATCACAAAGCGCTCAACGCCAAACTGGCCGGCTGCTTCGATGATATTATTGGTGCCAAAAACATTGTTTTTAATCGCCTCACAAGGGCTGGTTTCCATCAGCGGCACATGTTTGTGCGCCGCTGCGTGAAAGATTAAAGCCGGACGATACTGCTCGACAACCTGAAAAATACGGGCGCGATCGCGAATATTAGCGATAATCGATAATATATTAAGCGTTTGATATTGCTGCTTTAATTCGAGCTCTAAATAATAGGTGCTATTTTCGTAATTATCTAAAATAATCAACTGCTTTGGTTGATATTTGGCAATTTGGCGACACAATTCTGAACCAATTGAACCGGCGCCCCCCGTCACCATAACGACTTTGCCGGTTACATATTGGCGCATTGCATCGGTATCCAGTTCGACTTCTTCGCGCCCTAATAAATCTCTAATTTCAACATTGCGTAGCGTTGTCACATCGACTTGACCGTTAATCAGTTCGTACATACCGGGTACAATTTTAAGTTCGCAATGCGCTTTACTGGCTTCGTCGACAATTTCTTTAATCGTCGTCTTATCCGCACTGGGTATGGCGATAATAATTTGGTCGATATTTAAACGCTGCGCGTACTCGCGAATACTATAGCGCGAGCCGACGATTGGCACACCATTCATCATTTGACCGATTTTGGTTTCATCATCATCGATAATCGCCACCGGCCGACTTTTTAGTTCGGTATGCACTTTTAACTCTTTAATAATCGCCGCGCCGGATTGCCCTGCGCCAACGATCATGACATTTTTAACCGCAACTACCCCAAAGCGGCGCCGTTCCTTAAAGGCCCGTAGGCTGCGATAACTCAATCGCACAAAGGCAAATAAAATCGTATCAAAAATAAATGTTAAAATAAAAATACTGCGCGGCAAATCCTCTTTCATAATCAGCATATAACCCATAAAACCGGCTGTGGCAAAGGCCGAAGCAAAGATGATTTGAAAGGCTTCCTCTATCGAGGCATAGCGCCACAATGAGGAATACATTCGCATCGCATAGAGGATAATGAGCTTAATCAACAAGACGGCAATTATGACGCGCGATAAGACCACAACATATTGCTCTAAAAATCCATCAAAGAATAACACTTTAAATTCAAAGCGCACAAAAAAAGCCAAAAAAAACGACAGCAAAATGGCTAATCCGTCATAAACTATTAAAAATAACTGTCTCATTTGCTTTTTCATTTTCGCTCTTCTCAATCGAACATCTAAAGGTCTATTATAAAGACAAAACCATCTTCATTTTACGGCAAGATGGTTTGATAGTCAAATAAAGTTATAGCATTGTAACTATAAAGACATATGATGATGCCCTTGATTGGGCATCATCATATTAATACTAAGCTAATAGTTGGTCGAGCGCTGCGCTAATTTTAGCAAAATCCGCTTCATCTGGCGCGCCGTTAAAGGTCACTTCTTCGGCCAGCTGCCAGCCTAACTGATGATGCTCAATAATGCGAGCAACTTCTTGGTAGCCGCCGCCCGACCAGCCAAACGAACCGACGTAAAGCGCCTTTTTATTGACGATTTTCTTTTTGCCGAGCTCATCTAAAGCAGCGACCGCAGCAGGGAACAAGTTGTTTTCATAGGTCGGCGCCGCGATAATAATCGCCTTGGCGCGCAAGCAGGCGCTCATAATGTGGCCAATTGGCGTTTGTGGCATTTGCCAGGCGCGATAACTGATGTTTTTTTCATCGAGTAGCGCCTTTATATGGTCAACCGCTTTTTCTGTCATGCCGTACATTGAGCCCCACAATAGCGTCACCTCATCAAGCGGTGCATCGGTTACAAAGTTGGCAATTTTTTGATAGTTTTCAATCAATTCATTAGCCGACTGGCGATAAACCGGACCATGCCCCGGTGCAATGATATTTGGGTTTAGCGTCTTTGCTTTATCAATCGCCATAAGCGCATTCTTATTGAATGTTACCAACACATTGGAATAGTAGCGAATTTGCTCTTCCCAAAAATAGGCGCGATCTTGATCGCTAAACTCGTCGTCAAAGTGATTACCTTCACAAACGCCATATGAACCAAACATATCACAGGTAAACAAGGTTCCACTTGATTTTTCTAAAGTAAACATCGTATCCGGCCAATGCACATTGGGCGTTTGAAAAAACTGCAAGACCTTGCCGCCGCCCAAATCGAGCTCAGCACCGTTTTTAATGACATTGACCCCCTCTGTGATGCCAAAAAAAGCATCCAATAAACGCTGACCCAATTTGGTACAATAGATTTGTACATCGGGCTTTAAGGCGCGTAAGTCTTCTAACCAACCGGAATGATCCGGTTCCATGTGATTGATGACGATATAATCGAGCTGCTCCAGCTTGACATCCATTTGGTCGAGTAAGTCAAACAGTTTTTCCGGCACGCCGTCCCAACCGCAGACGCCGTCAATTAAGGCCAATTTATCGCCCTTAACCAAATAGGAATTAAGTGTCACCCCCTCGGGGATTTCCCACATTTGCTCAAATAATAAATCAGTTACATTTACGGTTAGGCGATAAATATCATCTGTCACTACAATCGGTTTCATAATGGCTCCTCACTTGTTTTGCTAGTTAAAATAATCGCAATCATTACTAGTTATTATAACACGTCATGCGCCAGAAATAAACAGCAAAACGATAGGATGCTACAGAACTGACCGACTACTAGGAAACATTTAGTTTTTTGTTAAGAGCATATACCACATAAAAGTAACAGAGCGCAACCAATAACATGCTTGCAAACATTGAGCCAATTGGGAAAAAGCCAACCACACCTTGAGCTTCAAAGTTTGATAATCCACCATTGTTTACCACCGTGCTAAATGGTATGCTGGATGATAAGGATAAGCGAACTAACATGCCTTTGCTTTTTTCGACCACGATGATGAAGGGTACGTATAGTATCGTTAAGTATGAAATAACTTGTGATACTAGGTAATAGATTATCAGGGAAACAAAAATTCCGCCTTTACCCAGGTTACGCAGCATTTTGATATTGCCAAATGTCACGATAAAAGCATAGCTGACCTGTGCCGAAAGCATGCTAAAGATAATAGCCAAGATGCTTAATGACCAAAAGCTAAACGCGCTTAAGTTTTCAATATAATCGGGTATAGTGGCAATTATTGTGGAGAGTTCACCCATCTTTTCCAGTAGACTGGCAGTTGCCGAAAATCCGCCAAATATTGCCACCAGCATAAATATACCAAAGAAAAACAATCCAAAAGCAGCCAGCATATAGAGCGAACCCGACAGTAACTTGCTATTAAAGATAGTTGACGTCTTTACTGATATTTGGTGCATAGTATAGGCATTTTTGCCATAAAAATCGTTATAGTAGTTAATCGCCAACAAGATGAGTGGTGCTATCATCAATGCACCTGATAAAAGCATAAAAAACACAATTGCAATTGTAATCAACCATTCCATGCCGATCGCCTTGGCGATAGCGACATTGACGATGCTCAACAGATAGATTAAAAATAATATCAACAGCTTTCTTTGGCTTCTTAAGTCCCATTTCAATAATTTTAAGAACATATTACACCTCTCTATAAGTCTTACGGAAAAATGAATCAACACTCATCGCTTGCTCACTGCGCAACTGATCACAATCTTGATTAAGCAGCACCCTGCTATCCTTAATAAAGACAGCGCGATCCAGCACCGGTTCAATATCGCTAATCAAGTGAGTTGACAATATCAACAATGCCTTTTTGTTGTAATTTTGAATGATGTTTTCCAAAATAACGCTACGTGCCGCCGGATCAACACCGCCGAGCGGCTCGTCAAGCAAATAGATATCGGCTTGTTTTGATAAGGCCAAGGCAAGATTGACCTTTTCTTTCATACCCTTGGACAATTGCTTGACTTTCATTTTGGGATCAAGTCGAAACATCGCAATCATATGGTTGAATTTGTCAACATCAAAATTATCGAAGAAATCTTGATAAAATTTTAAGGCCGTACCAATTGTCCACCATTCATTAAGCATCTGCTGCTCCGGCAAAAAAGAAATTTTGGCCTTGCTGGCATAATTGAGCGGTTCACCATCAACATAAATTTGGCCACTATAATCTTGGAAAAGACCGGCGATTATCTTAAGCAGTGTTGTTTTGCCCGAACCATTGGGTCCCAAAAGACCGACGATGTTATTGCCCTTTAAATCTAAATTAAAGTCCTGCAATACCAATCTAGAACCATAGCTTTTAGATAATGACTCAATTTTTAACATATTTTTCCCAATTCCTTTCTAAAATTTTTATGATTTCGTCAAAATCGTCAACGACTTTGCTGACCTCATTGAGATAATTAGTTGATAATTCAGTAATGTGATTTTGTCTCATCTCAGCAAACTTTGCCTCATTGTCGCAAACAAAGCGCCCCGCTGTGCGTTCTGAGCGCAAGATAGCCTGTTCTTCCAAAATGGCAAGCGCTTTCTGTACCGTATTCGGATTAACGCCATAGACATTGGCCAATTCGCGCACACTGGGAATCTTTTGCTCAACCTGCCACTGCTTAGTGTAAATTTTAATCATAAACAGTTCAACTAGCTGCAGATAAATCGGTTTATCATAATCAAACTTGTAAGCCATTTAACCTCCTTTACTGTATTAATACACTAATACAATAACACAGCTGTTTGATATTGTCAATAAAAAATACCGACTTTTTGCAAGCCGGTATTTTTTGTAATTAATAGCAGTGCCTAAGGCTGTACTAAGTTGCCTTCTTTGTCGACTTTAAGTGTCAAATCATCATAACCTTCGGCTTTTACGACAACCGTTGTATCAGCTGTTGTACTAAAACCGCTTTCAACTATTAAATCTAAATAGATGTCTTTGCCACCATAAATCGGATCATTTGCCGTTTTATATTTGTCGGTTGCTTTCCAAAAAGAACCAGCCTGATATATTTTCTGGCCAACTGTTACTTCATTAATCTTTTCAAGGTAGGCTGCTATATCTGCAACTTCGCCTTCAAAAGATACGCGATTGTAATCCGGGTCAAACATGCCGGTCTCCCTGTTGACAGCTTTAACAGTTGGCGCAGCTACGCTGGCCGCCTGCTCTTCAAAGCTAAATGTCACCACAGTTCTTTTGGCTCGCCGTTAACCGTATTGACATATAAGGTGTTCTCGCCAAAACTAAACGAATTGCTCACCTTTGTATATGCCGTTGTGCCAACCGTCGCCGACGATACTGCGTTCAAATATGCTGACACATCGCCCTCAAAGGTTACCTTGAGATAGGTGCCGTTAAAACCATCTTGTTGCTTAGTCTTGCTTTCAATTGTCGGCGCTGCTGTGCTGGCCGCCTGCTCTTCAAAGCTAAATGTCAAGTCGTCATAGCCGTCAGCCGTCACCACGATATCTGTCGTGCCGTTGTCGACAAAACCACTATTCCA
>PDWI01000830.1_pt1 | contig 64099 bp, 47 predicted proteins | sample 1430891 | NCBI WGS metagenome assembly PDWI01 (sample SAMN01162508, study PRJNA174530) | Oral metagenome, whole genome shotgun sequencing project. | biome: Marine environment; feature: Marine mammal; material: Swab sample of the gingival sulcus; isolation source: swab sample of gingival sulcus... | reverse complement strand
AAGTCGGAAAAAACTTTCTTGAAAAATCTGTCGTAATTTAAAGGTGCAAGATACATGACTGCTTAAAATTTAATTACTAAAAGTTAAAAATTGAGAATTTTTACAAAAATTTCAAAGATTTAGCAATTTTTTTTCTGTTTATATTTTGTAAGTTTTTGATTTTGGCAAGGGAGCATGCTCCCTTGTTAATGCCGATAATCATGCTGCTGCGTGTCTTCTTCCCGTCTCGTTTTATTTTTTGATGTGTATGACGATATAGCAAAAAGCGCCTTGCCCTACAATCGAGATAAGACGCTTTTCTTTAAAAAAATGAATTATATGATTAGAGAGATGAAATTTACCCCCCCCCTTGTAAGGTTCTCAAAAACAAGGTATTACGAGAGCCTCTTGTGATATTTAGTGATAGATTCATGTCTTTGTTGTTTAAAAACGAGGGCGCAAAGTTAGTTATTTTTTTGTATAACATTTTTTTTTCAAAAAAAATTAATTTTTACGCCCAAATATACTATAAATTTCTACGATTAACAAAAAAATTGTACGGTAAATTCAACTCACAGGGACGAAACATTCCGACTTCGTATCTTTTACCTTATTAACATTTTTCATGCAAGGTCTCTATGCGTAACCGTTTCTACCAAATAATACTTGCAAATATACGTGATAATTTTTAATTTAACGAAGTATTTTGAGGATATTAAAGTAGGGAGCAAACCCACGTGTTTGCCCTATTTTTGGGAAAAACCCACGTGTTTGCCCCCGTAAAAACCAAATTATAAACGAATAAAAACAATGAACAAACAATACAGGTATCCCGGAGTGAAGCCGTTTTCTGTCGCGGAAAGGCGTTTTTTTTACGGCAGAGACAAGGAAAAAGAATCACTCGTACAATTGATTAATTTAGAGAATATTGTTGTTCTGTTTTCCAATGCAGGCATGGGCAAGACCTCGCTTCTCAACGCAGGCATAACTCCTGTTTTGAGTGAGAAAATGGGATTTGAGGTAAAAATGATCAGGTTTGGCAATTTCACAAACGAACATTCTCTTTCTCTTTCAGATTTGTTTATAAAATCTGTGATAGACGATTATTCAAGCTCGTCGTACCTCGACAAACTTATAAAACATGAAAATACGATTTGGTATCATTTCAAAAGGTTGCAGGCGTTCAGCGAAGGACAAAGCAAATTTGTCATTATTTTTGACCAGTTTGAAGAGTTTTTTCAATATCCCAAACAACAAATCAACGAGTTTTGCGAACAATTATCCACTCTGATTTATGCAAAAATACCACAAAATTTCAGGCGTATGGCAGGAAGCAAAATCCAAAGCGAAGATAATGATTTGTCATACAGAGAATTGGAGCTTTTGTATAAGCCCTTGAAGGTAAAGTTGGTGTTTTCGATACGCTCGGAACAGTTGAGCCTGTTGAATCAGTTGAAACAACATTTCCCGAATATGCTGCAAACAACATTCGAGCTGCAAGCATTCGACAAGTCGCAGGCAGAAAATGCAATTGTTTTGCCGGCACACATGAAATTTCAGGTAAATGAGGTTGTTTCTCAGGCTTTTGACTACACAAACGAGGCACTCGACGCGATCCTCACGTTTCTGATGAATGAGCAAAAAAGAATCGACCCTTTTGAGCTGCAAATGCTGTGTCAGTATATCGAAAAAAAAGTAATCTCAGAAAACATACAACTGATAAAGGAAAATCATTTTTCAAATTTTGATAATATTTACAAGCATTTTTACAATCAGATTATAAACGAGATAGCAGATCCGCTCGACAGGGAAAAAGTTAGATACTTGATTGAGGAAGGGCTTATTTTTGAACAAGACAAACGCCGACTCTCGATATACGAAGGCGTTTTGTGCAAGAATTTTGAAATCAGCAAAGCTCTCTTGTCTTTTTTGGAAGACAACCGTTTGTTGCGCAGCGAAGTACACCCGGAAAAAGGACTATTGTACGAAATATCGCAAGAGAAACTTATTGAACCGATTTTAAAATCGAAAAACGAAAGATTAGCTCATGCCAAACACAAATCGGCGCAGAAAAGCAGGAAAAAAGAGCCTGAACAATACAAAAAAGAAAAATCACGTTTGATAAATCGTATTTCTGCCGGCTTTGGCTTGGCAATTCTTTTCTTGTCAATTTTTTTCAATTATTTTTTATACACAACAAACACAGCCCAGAAAAAGCAATTAAAAATCAATAAAATACAATTGGAAAGGCAGGATTTCCACACAAAAGAATCGGCATGGCAAAAAGCCGCAGACAAACTAATGAACGACAGCCTTGTGCAGCGTTTGTCGGAACGCGAAAGGGAAAACCTGATTTTCAACTTGCTCAACTCGGCAGACCTTGCCGAAGAAAAACAAGACTATAAAACAACAGCACTGCTATGCCAAAATGCTCTGAAACTGAACAAAACTCTTTCGTATGATTTTGTAAATCCCTCGGCTCTCAACAACAGAATTGCATGGCTGCTGATTTTGAACGGCAAATTTTATCGCGCCTCAGATTTTGCCGAAAATGCCTTAAAAACCGACAGTGCAAATCCGTTTTATTTGAAAAATTATGCCCATGCGCTGCTTCTCAATGGAAAATACGAAAAAGCGCGAAAATTTTATATCGAAATACAAAACAAAATAGGAAAACACAATAAAACCTACAAAGAAATTGTTGTTTCTGACTTTAAAATGTTTGAAAAATCAGGTATTTATCATAAAGACATGAATAAAATCAAAGAGATTTACAACAACAAACAGCAATAAAAAAAATGCTTTAGGAAACTTCTAACAAGCTTTCCAAAGCCCTGATTGCTTGTAGCGATTTTGTAATCTGCGGATTTTTCTTCCTTTTCAGCCACGAGAATTTTATTTGCTTGAGAAACAAGGAAAGTTCCTCGAAATAAAAACGAGAAAAAAATCCACAAATCATGCTGCATGCAACAACTGCCAAGCCAAGCAAAAATTTTCCTGAAACACACAAAAGTACAAGAGCGAAAGAAATGTAATAAATCGCAAAAAACAAAATGCCAAGCACAAACTTCACGGAAGAGTGAAACTGCTTGTCTTCTACATTCCTAACAAGCAACTTGGGAGTGAAATAAGGAATAAAATTCAGGAAAAAACCAACAGATGCAAACGAAAAACCTGCAACATAGCCGAAAAAAGCAAGCATTCGTTTGAAAAAAGAAGATTCGCCATGCGTAAACAAAAACAATGGTAAGTCGTATTTTCTTGCTGCATTTCTCACTGTCTTTGCTTTTTCGTCGATAACATCAGCCTGTGTCGGATTGTTTTCAAGGTAATTATCCAAGCGTTGAATTATCTTTTTGTCTGCCTGAAAAACATCTGTCGCTTTTCGGCTTTTTGCCGTCTGACATCTGAATAAAGAGCAAATGGTTTCATACGTCTCGTAATATTTGCGGTTTTCAATGTGAATCATCAGCTTCAACATTCTTTTTTTCAGCTCTTTGGTTAAATCTGCGATGGTTTTTTGAGGATTTTCCCGATAACTTGCGTAATAATCGGCAAGCTGTATGGGTTTTCCGAAATTTACGATTAAGTTTTTTCTTGCATGAAAATAATTTTCGTATTCCAAGCCTGTCGGGATAATTTTCACATTGGTTTTGAAATTGCTGCTTTCGGCAGCCTGAAAAGCAATTCGAGCAAATCCTTTTTTCAAGGAACGCAACCTGCGCTCTCCGAAATGGTTTCCTTCGGGCAGTATGGTAAATTTATTTTTCCGCAACAAAACCTGCGACGAGACATCGAAAGTCTTTTGGTTGTTTTTCAGACTTTCTCTGCCGTCGCGAATCCGAAAAATGGGAACAATGCCGAAAAATCGTAAAATTTTTGCGACAAAATCTTTCTTAAACATATCGGCGCGGGCAACAAAAACCAATTTGCCGCGCAAAGAAAACAATACAGCCAAAGCGTCCATCAAAGCATTCTGATGATTCGGAGCAAGAATTACCGCCTCGTTTTCAGGAACATTTTCTCTGTTCAATACATAAATCTTTTTGTAATAAAGAAAATTATGCGCTATTCCAACGATAAATTTTATAAGTAAATACCCAAACGAAAATTTATCAACTTTTTTGAAACTAATCATTTTGAAATGTTTTTTTCAGTTTTTGTTCACGATGTCTGAGCACAACATCAACATCATACTTTTTTTTCAGGTTTTGCGCCAATGCTTCGGCACAATAAACGCTTCTGTGCTGTCCGCCCGTACAGCCGTATGCCACGAAAAGGTGCGTGAATTTTCGTTCGAGATATTTCTCTACCGAGCGGCTGACCAAGTCTGTTGTAGTTTCTACAAACTGCCTGATGTCTTGCTTTTTGCTAAAAAATTCAATCACGTCATTGTCTTTTCCTGTCGATGTTTTGTATTGCTCGTATCGTCCCGGATTTGCAAGAGCGCGGCAATCAAAAACAAAACCGCCTCCGTTTCCCGTATTGTCCGACGGAATGCCTTTTTTATACGAAAAACTGCTTATCGTAAGCAAAAGCCTGTTGTGCGATGCGCCAATTTTCTGCAAACGTTCCGATTTTGTGAGCTTTTTCAACAAATCTTTCAATACAGGAATTTCAACCGAAAATTCAACATTGTCTATCAAATATTCAATATTTTTCAGTGCAAAAGGAATGCTTTGCAAGAAGTGCTTTTTTTTCTGGTAAAATCCACGAAAACCATACGCTCCCATTGCCTGCATGATCCGAAGCAAAACATAGGCATGATAATACGCCTTAAACTCCTTGACATCTAAAGGAATATATTTTCTCACTTGTTCAATGTAAAAATCCAACAGCATGTTTCTTGTTTCCTGCGGAAGGTCGGCTTTGCCGTCGTAGAGCAAGGAGGCAAGGTCGTATTGCAAAGCACCGCGCCTTCCGCCCTGAAAGTCGATAAAGAAAACAGCGTTGTCTTTTACCATTATGTTTCTCGACTGAAAATCTCGATACAAGAAATAATCGTGTTTGGCGGTTTGCAGATAATCGGCAAAGGCGTTAAAATCATCTTCAAGCTCTTGTTCGTCAAATGGAATTTCTGCAAGTTTCAGGAAATAATACTTAAAATAGTTCAAATCCCACATCATGGATTGCTTGTCGAAAACCGCGCGCGGATAAGATACCGAAAAATCAAAGTTCTCAAAAGCCAATATTTGAAATTTTGGCAATTCGCAAATCACTTTTTTGTACAATTCGATGGTTTTGTCGGCAAGTCGGCTTTCGTTTCTGTTTTTCGAGAGAAAAGCAAAAAGCGTTTCGTCGCCACAATCGCTTTGCAAGTAGATGTTTTTGTCTAAATCGGAACAATATATTTCAGGAACGGAAAGTCCGTGTTCATAAAATTTTTTTGCAAAAGTCAAGAAAGCAATATTTTCTTTTCTGTCGTCGTTGAACGTTCCGACAGCATTTTTTGCCCTTCCCTGAATGCGAAAATACCTTCGGTTTGAGCCTGAAGGAGGCAATTCCTCAATTTTTGTAACCTTCTCGCCTGCCCATTGTTGAAAGAGCGAAGCGAGGTCTGACTTTATTTTTTTTATCAAAGCAAAATAGTATAAAAAGGGTTAAAAAAAAAATAGCAAAACATGCAAAAGTATTTATTCGTTCAGCAAATCAGGACGCAGTTTTTTGGTTCTTTCCAAAGCCTGTTCAAATTGCCATTCTTCAATTTTTTTTGCATGTCCTGAGAGTAAAATTTCAGGCACTTTCCAGCCGTTAAATTCAGCAGGTCGCGTATAAATCGGCGGCGACAACAATCCGTCTTGAAACGAATCTGTCAGTGCAGAAGTCTCGTCGGAAATGGCTCCGGGCAGCAACCTGACAATGCTATCGACAATCACAGCGGCAGCCAGCTCGCCGCCTGTGAGCACGTAATCGCCGATTGAAATTTCTTTGGTAATCAAGTGTTCACGGATTCTGTGATCAATTCCTTTGTAATGACCGCATAAAATAATGATATTTTCTTTTGTTGAGAGTTGATTTGCGCATTTTTGTGCATATTTTTCGCCGTCGGGCGAAGTGTATATGATTTCGTCGTACTTTCGCTGTGCGGTCAATGCGCTGATTGCATCGAATATCGGCTGAATAGTCATTACCATGCCTGCGCCGCCGCTAAAGGCATAGTCATCGGTTTTTTTATGTTTGTCTTTTGAATAATCGCGAATGTCGTGAAGATGAATTTCCGCAATCTTTTTTTCGCACGCCCTCTTTATAATCGAATGGTTTAAAGGACTCTCAAGCAAATTGGGCAATACTGTAAGAATGTCGATTCTCATTTAATTTTTCTTTTTTTGATATTAAACAAACGAAAACATACGCAAAGCTTAAAAAAAATTTCCGAGAAAAAGACAAAAATAGCATATTTTTTGTTGGATAAGAGAATAATACGATCAATATGTCGATTTTTTTGCTATTTTACTTTTCATTTTGTCAATAAAAAGCTAAAATTGCATGTTTTTAGCGCATCGAAATTAGACGTTTTTTTCGATAATTTTTTTTTTAAATACGTTTCATCTATGTTTAATGGAAAACTAATATTTCTATTTTCCTTGATTTTTGTTTCACACATTCAGGAAATCAATAAATATACAGTCAAAAGCTTTGACGCAAATCGTTTTTTCGTTGATTTGTCAGTTCACAATGCCGGCAATCTTACGGAACAGTTAGATGATTATTTTGCAGACATTGTTTCGTTTCGCAAGTTTAACGGTTCGTTTTTGGTTGCTAAAGACGGCAAGATTATTTACAAAAATTCAAATGGATATGCCGATTATAAACAAAAAGAGAAAAACGAGATAACAAGCTCGTATCAATTGGCATCGGTTTCCAAACAATTTACGGCTCTTTCAATCATCATGCTGAAAGAAAAAGGCTTGCTGCATTTTGATGATTCTGTCAGCCAATTTATTCCCGAATTTCCTTATAAGGATATAACGATTCGTCATTTGCTCACACATCGTTCGGGTTTGCCCAACTATATGTATTTCTGCGATGTTCATACCGACAAAGAAACGCCGCTTTCAAACGATGATGTTTTGGCTTTGCTGTGCAAATTTGCTCCGCCTGTATATTTCAAACCCGACGAAAAATTTGCTTACAGCAACACGGGATATTTTATTTTAGCCTCTATTGTTGAAAAAATTACCCAAGATTCCTTTGAAACATTTTTGGTTAAACATATTTTTGAACCTCTTGGCATGAAAAACAGCTTTGTTTTCAACTTTAACAAAGAATCGGTATCTTTGAAAAAGGGCGTTGCCTTGGGCTACGAAGCAAATTGGCGAATTGCCGAGCCGATTTATCTGGACGGCGTTGTTGGCGATAAAGGAATTTATTCTACCGTAGAAGATCTTTTCAAATGGGATCAAGCGCTTTATACCGAAAAACTTGCCTCGCAGAAAGCGATACGCGAGGCTTTTGAGCCGGGAAGCACACTCTCGTGGGGCGATAGAAATTACGGATTCGGGTGGCGACTGCGATATTTGCCAAACGGGAAAAAACTCGTTTATCACGGCGGTTGGTGGCGCGGATTCAACTCGTTGATAGTAAGAGACATTGAAACAAAAACAAGTTTCATTGTTTTAAGCAATTGTGTAACATCAAATATGCCTGTCATTTTTGAAGATATGATAAATATTCTTGAATTGAACAAACAAGACGAAAATTTGATACTCGCAGAAAAATTGCCAAGTCCGGCTGAAGCAAAATATATTTTTGATGATGCCCGCTGATGTTCTTTTCAAGCTTTCTTTCTTATCGAATCTGAAAAAGGCAATAAAATTTGGCAAGAATAGCAGACTTTATTGCCTTGCTTTTCCTCTTTTGCCGTAAACTTGCCACTGCAAACTGACAGAATCTGCCGAAATGTCATTCGAGAAACAAATTCAAATACATATTTTGTCCAAAAAAGTGCCAAAATATCACACATATGGCACAAAAAACACTTGGCATAAAGATTGATTAATGTTTGCCAAAATTGAAAGAATAAAATAACAATAAAATAAATAAGATAATGGGAAAAATTATTGGCATCGATTTAGGCACAACCAATTCATGTGTTTCTGTAATGGAAGGTAACGAACCTGTCGTTATCCCGAACAGCGAAGGAAAAAGAACCACACCATCGATTGTTGCATTTGTAGAAGGCGGTGAAAGGAAAGTTGGCGATCCTGCAAAACGTCAGGCAATTACCAATCCGACGAAGACGGTTTATTCCATCAAGCGTTTCATGGGCGAAACCTATGATAAAGTTTCAAAAGAGAGAGGAAGAATGCCTTACGAAGTTGTCAAAGGCGAAAATAATACTCCTCGTGTAAAAATTGACGACAGACAATACACCCCGCAAGAAATATCGGCAATAGTGCTTCAGAAAATGAAAAAAACTGCCGAAGATTATCTTGGTCAGGAAGTTTCGGAAGCTGTTATTACAGTTCCTGCCTATTTTTCGGATTCGCAACGTCAGGCAACAAAAGAGGCAGGCGAAATTGCGGGATTGACCGTAAAAAGAATCATCAACGAACCTACGGCAGCGTCTTTGGCTTACGGTTTAGACAAAAAAAATACGGATCTGAAAATTGCGGTTTTTGACCTTGGCGGCGGAACGTTCGATATCTCGATTCTTGAATTGGGCGAAGGAGTTTTCGAAGTAAAATCGACAAACGGCGACACGCATCTTGGCGGCGACGATTTCGACCAAATCATAATTGACTGGTTGGCGCAGGAATTTTTGAACGACGAAGGACTTGATCTGCGAAAAGACCCAATGGCAATGCAACGTTTGAAAGAAGCTGCCGAAAAGGCAAAAATTGAATTATCAAGCAGCACACAAACAGAAATCAACCTGCCGTACATCATGCCGGTAAATGGCATTCCAAAACACCTTGTGAAATCTTTGACACGCGCAAAATTTGAGCAGTTGGCAGACACCTTGATTCAAAAAACACTTGAACCATGCAAACTTGCGTTAAAAGATTCAGGATTTTCGGCATCGGAAATCGACGAAATCATCCTTGTTGGAGGTTCTACGCGTATTCCTGCCATTCAGGCAATTGTTGAAAAATTTTTCGGCAAAAAACCATCAAAAGGAGTAAATCCTGACGAGGTTGTTGCTATCGGTGCAGCAATTCAAGGCGGAGTATTAACAGGCGAAGTCAAAGACGTATTGTTGTTAGATGTTACTCCTCTATCGCTTGGTATAGAAACATTAGGAGGCGTAATGACACGCTTGATTGATGCGAACACAACCATTCCGACAAAAAAAGCAGAAACATTTACAACCGCAGCCGACAATCAGCCGTCTGTTGAAATTCATGTGCTTCAGGGTGAACGCCCAATGGCAAAAGACAACAAAACAATCGGACGTTTCCATTTGGACAACATTCCGCCATCGCCGCGCGGTGTGCCGCAAATTGAGGTTTCGTTTGATATTGATGCAAATGGTATTTTAAATGTTGTAGCCAAAGATAAAGGTACAGGAAAAGAGCAAAGCATTCGTATTGAAGCTTCGTCCGGACTGACAGATGCTGAAATCGAAAGAATGAAGCAAGAAGCGCAGGCAAACGAAGAGAAAGACAAGGCGGAAAAAGAAAAGATAGAAAAAATCAATCAGGCAGACACCTTGATATTCCAAACAGAAAAACAATTGAAGGAATTTGGCGACAAACTTCCGGCTGACAAAAAAGCAGCTATCGAAGCTGCTCTGAACAAACTAAAAGAAGCACACAAAGCGCAGGATATTCCCGGCATTGATGCTGCAATGCAGGAATTAAATTCGGTTTTCCAAGCGGCTTCGCAAGAAATGTACAACGCAGGACAAACCGGTGGACAAGCTCAAGGAACTGCCGGTGAGCAACAAAAACAAAATCCGCAAGATAAACAGAAAAAAGGAGGCGACGACGACGTAACAGATGTTGATTATGAAGAAGTGAAATAAATAGTGAATTAAATATTTACAAAAAAAGGCTTTCGTTTTAGAAAGCCTTTTTCTTTTCTTTTTGACACTGTCAAATGCAAATAAATCCCTAACTCCGTCCAATTAGTCGTTTTGTTCTATTATTTTTAATATTCAGTATTTTAAATAAAATAGCAAGCAATTAAATTGCTTAGTCGTTAAAAAAAACATTAAAGATATTAATGTCAGGTAATTACAATTTCGTGCTACACAAAAATGACGGAGTTTGAAGTTAATGAAAGACTGCAATGAAACGCTGGATACGCCTTAAACTTGAAGCTGATTGTTCTTTGGTATCAGTTGATTCTCTTCACGAAAAAATGACTGGTATTATTCTTCTAAGAAAAAGAGCATCAACGTCTTTTTTATTTTTTTTTGACAATTAATTTCTTAAAAATTAGTTATTTATATTTTTTTCATGTACTAAATGATTTTATAATCAATACTTTGGTAAAAGTAATATTAAAAACAGCAAATACCATAAAATTTATAAATTATTGATTATCAATGTTTATATTCCTTCAAAAATAAAAACTATCAATTTCTTGCGTTTGACTTGAAAATTACTTGATTTTTTTTCTTATTTAAAAAGAAAGTATTAAATTTGCATCGCAAAAGGAGAAGGTCTCGTGGCCGAGCGGTTAGGCAGTGGTCTGCAAAACCATGTACAGCGGTTCGAATCCGCTCGAGACCTCTATGCAAAAACGCAATTGTTTTAAAAATAAGCAGTTGCGTTTTTATTTTATGGGTGTTTTTGAAATAGTACCCCCAAATAGTACCCCCTTGCAAACAACATTCTAAAAAACATACAAAAATCGCCCACTCTTATACAAAACAAATTGACCCGATAAGGTCAGCACAATCTACTCCATAAAAAAACAACCCACCCCATAAAAAAAGCCTTTGAACGAAAAAAATATTCAAAGGCTTTCAGTTGCTCCGTTTATCAAGATTAATGTTTACATTTTTATGTTTGGTTGTTTTGGGGTGTTTCGGTTGTTTTAGTTGTTTTGGTTTCTTTTGCATCGAACTTAGCCATTATCTTTAAGTATTATCAGACTTGGCGGGCGTAGTTCTTTAAAGTCATCTATATCTGCAAAACCGTCTTTCAATGCTTTCAACATTTTTACTTTTAACTCTCTTGTTAGTCTTAGTTTTGTATAGTCTTTTTGTTCAATTTTTTCCCTCCCATTATCAGGCAATATAATGCAAACCATTTTTTTGGGGTGCAGCTCCGTAAAGTCATTTACATTTGCAAAGCCGTCTTTTAATGCTTTTAGTATTTTTTCTTTTAATACTTGTGTTAGTTTTACTCTCATTATTCTATGTTTTTGGTTATTTCATTTATTATCGTATCCAACTGTTTTTCACTCAATAAAGTTAAATCTATATTTGCGCTCAAGTTCTGCATCTTGGGCAAAGTATAGTGCAGCAACTTTTCAAACATCTGCAAACGTTGATGTGGTTCTAATGCTTTAAAATCATCTTCTATTTGTTTCCGATTGGAATCCAAAAACGTTTTGAGCCATTGTCTTGTTTCCATTGTTGCTTTATTGGGCGTTCCTTTTTTCCTCCCGCCTGTTTTTTTTGTTCCTTTAGGTCTTCCCATGATTATCTATTTTTTCTAATCCAATCTATTTTACAAATATAATCGTTTTAGGGTAGTATTTTACAAAGTTTCGGATTTTTCACAACTTTAATACCAAGTATTTATTGGTCTCAATAAGTAAAATTGTATTTTAATCTAATCCTGTTTGAGTTATTTTATACTGTATCGAAAATTTTGATTTTTCATATTTTGTTAATTGTTTTAACTTCTATCTGTGGTACTGTTTCCATGCTTTTATTACAGGCACTGAATATTTTTTTTGTTTTATATTCTCTTACAAAATTAGGTCTAATATTTTGGACTTACAAATATCAAAGTGTAAAATCAGCTCGTTTGACGGAGTTTCTTCCTGAATAACCCCAAAGATAACCCCAAAGATAACCCCAAGATAACCCCTAATGTAAATGTTAATGATAATGTTAATGTTAATGTAAATGATAATGGAGTTTCTTCCTCGTTTGACGGAGTTTCTTCCCTGTTTGACGGAGTTTCTTCTCTTTAGATTAATTTGTATTTTGTTTTAGTGGTAATGTTTTTTCTCTAAATCTTATTTTAATGTCTTTTTTCTAATTCTTATTTTAAGGCGTTTTAAAAGGTTTTTCTTTTCTTTCTTCCTTTCTTCTGTATAAATGAAAAAAAATGCTTTAAACTTGATAATTTGCTTCTTGTTTTGTATTTTTTAAACATTTCTTGCTGCCAAAGTTGTTTTTTTGTATTTATCCTCTCTTTTTTATCGTCTTTTGTGCTTCTTCCTGAATTAATTCTAAATTTTCAATTTTTTTTCATTATGGGAAAATTTAAAGAAGTGAAATGAAGATTTACACAAAGAAGTAGAATCAGGAAATATGTTATTAGAAGATGCTAAAAACATCGCAAAAATCGCAAACCTTGCTTTTTTCTCTGTAAATACGATTGTTGTAATTTATCTATGAAACACCGAATGAAACACCGAACGGAACAGAATAAAGCATCATAACTATCTGTAAACATGATTATTATAATTCTCTGCAAAACACCAACAGAACACAAAATGGAACACCGATAGATACACCAACAGAACACAAAAAGCGACAATGGAATAACGTTTTAAGTCTTTGTAAATATGATATTTATAACAAGAAGAACGACGGAAAAGCGACAAAATAAAAGAATTTAAAAGAAAGAAAATGAATTAAATAATCAATATTTCGTTAAATATTTATAATGTTTTGATAATCAGTGTTTTTATGAATACGCCGTCGTTTTATAATTAATTGATTGTCAATGTAATAATTCATTATTTACAATTCATAATTTAATGAAGTATTGTTAAATCAAACAACCTGTATTGTTCTTTCGGATACAACTTTTCATGCTTTATCCTAAAGTTGTTTTTTGCATTCCTGATGTTGTGTGCCAATTCTTTTATTTTTATTTCAAAATCTGAATTTTTCCACTTCTTTGACAAGTATTTTTTTGAGACTTTCTCAAACTCTTTTTTATCGTTCTGAAAGTACCATTTTAAACCCGTATGAGATAACAATAAACTACCCTCTTTTTGCATCGAAATATCTAAACCCGTAACAAGGCATTTTTTTGTTTTTAGTTCAGTTGGTTTGGGGGTAACGGTTACCCCTATATTTAAACTGTTAATCGTTACACACTTTTGGTTTTTTGTCTTGTCAAATTCTCGGTTAATCGTTACACACTTTTGCTCAATATCTGCGACTATTTTTTTATACAAATTATCCGAATATTTACCTATTATTTCGGCTAATCTTTTGCGGTGTCTATCTCTATGATGAGGTTGCAGCTCGTTTAGCCAATAGTTCGGATTTTCGTATTTGATTAATGTGTTTTTGGTGCGTTCTTTTAAGTCCTCTTTTCTTATGGTATAATCATAGTACACCACTTTATTAAAAACATCTAAAAGCGCATTTTTTGCCCTTTCGAGTGTGGCTGGTGTAATATCTGCAAAGGTCTCTACACCTACCCACTTTTTTAAATACTTCGATTTTTTTATTTTTATTTCAACTCTTAACGTATCTATGGGCATTCTGTATTGTCTTGATTTATTATAAACCTTTAACCAGTATTGCTGATGTTCCACCTCTTTATAGTTTCCGTTTTTCTTACTATCAAAACCTTTATTTTGATGATACAGTAAACCGTCTAAAAATAATTTAGGCTTAAAATTGGGTGTTGTATTTATTCCAAACTCAATATTTTGAAAAACCATTTGTTCGGGAGTACGGTCAAATAGGGTAGTTAAATGCTCTCTTACTTCTGATATTTCGGAATAAGTAAACAGATTGCCATTATAGCCCCCGTATCGCGGATTGTTTGCTTTGTAATTGGGGGCAAAAACGCCTTTCATGTCGTTGTATAGTTTGTGGATACTTCCTATTAAGCGAACCGTGCCACTTTTATAAATTTCAATAATACAATAATGATGCTTTGCTTTCAATGTTTGCAAAACTTCGCCTGTACTTTCCGCGTACTCCCCTCGAAAATTCAAATACGGGAGTTTTTTTAATCGTTCTGTATCACAATCTTTGATTAATATTTTGATATAATCTATCATTTTACTAATTTTGTAGGCATTGATGTTAATCGTTGCCTAATTATTAACATTGATAATTGGACAAAAAGGGGGAGGTAATTCCCCCTTTTTTAATACTACCATAGTACTCATGCCACGCCTTTATAGATGGGCGGGGCTGTGCTTTCTTGTTGCCACAATCCAAAAAAAATTTAGTTTATTTTAACAAGTGCGTTTTCAATTTCTGCACGTTTATAGTACACACGGTAGCCGATACCATAGGCATTTAGTTTGCCTTTCTTCGTCCAATTGTGTAAAGTAGATAGATTTATATTTAACAGTTCTGCGGTCTCGTTGCGTGTTAAATATTGGACTGGTTGTTTGGGCTGAAATTCTTTTTTTATTTCGTCCAACTGCTTTTTTACGCCCCCAATTATTGCATTGCTTAATTGTTCGGGGGTAATCTGAATAAATTGTATTTGCTCCATAATTTTTTATTTTAATTATTAATTAAATTGATTATGGTGCAAATATCAATATGTTTAAACTATTATAAACGTTAGTAACGCGTTAGTAACGTCTGTTTTTTTCGTTTTTTTCTATCATGTAATCCAATAAACTTGTTTTTAAGTTATCTAAGATAAGGCGTTTGACTGTCGTTGTTTCTATTTTTAATATCTTGTAAGAACTTATCAGGAGTTTTATCATTAGCGTATGCAGACAATAAATTAGGCTATGATATAACTGATTTATAGGGAAATGTTAGGATATATAAACACTTCTAACAAGAACCAAAAAAAGGAATAAAAGGAAAAATAAAATAATATTTTATCTTTTTAATTTTGCAAGCTCTGGGGCTTCTTTATCGAAAATTGCTTTTTCTTCAGGTGCTAACTTATGATAATCTGAAAAAAAATTATAAACTTTTTTCAAGTCAAATGAAAACAAATGTCGTCCCATAAAAATATCGTCCTCATTTTTGGGAGTAAGCCAATAAATTTTATCTGTTTTGTTGTGTTTATAAGGGTCTAAATATTCTATTCCGTCAATAATCATAATTAAAAATATACAACAAATTTTTGTAATGTACAAAAATAAAATATAAGTATTCTATGAAAGATAATAGAAATAAAACTTTAAAAAAAGGTAGTATCTCATAATATATTTAAACTATTATAGACGTTAGTAACGCATTAGTAATATTTGTTTTTTTCGTCTTTTTCTATCATGTAATCTAATAAACTTGTTTTTAAGTTATCTAAGAAAAGCGTTTGACTGTCGTTGTTTCTATTTTTAATATCTTGTAAGAACTTATCAGGAGTTTTAATATCTACATTAAAAGCATTGCCAAAATAACTATATAAATCCTTCATTTTACCCTTTACTTTTCCACTTTCGGCTAACGCCTTTACTAATTCCACTAACTCGGTAGGGCGTAAATTAAAGGTTATATTGTTTTTCAATTGTGATAATTCTGCACTTTCTTTTAGTGGCTCTTGTTCAGTTCGCTCTAATAAAAATTCAACGATACGAACAACTGAATATTGAAAGTTTTTATATCTTTTCATATCGCATTCTACTGCTAATTCGTCATTAATGGAAAAAAAAGGACGTATTTTCCTATAAAATCTATAATCTAAATTTTTCTCCTTAATTACTGAAAGATGACAAGACGCATCAGGTTTATATTTACAGATACCACTCTCGCACAAATGAATATAGTGAAGGTATCTTGACAATTCTTCCAGCGAATATTTAGCCTTTTTACCTCCATACAAAGAAGTAGTTTGAAGGTGTATTTCTAAATCATCTAATTTTTGTTCTAATAACTCTTTTGTGCGGCTTCCTAATCTTGCAAAATACTCATTTAATGCTATACAAAGACCTGTAAAATCATCATAAAACTTGCGTTGATATTCCTCTATTAAATTAGGTGTGTTAAAAAGAACCTGTTTAGTGCGTTCATCTATTTTATAAAAAGATTCATATTCACTTAAATATTCCTCTTTAAAATCGTTTTCCGTCGCATCGGAGTATAATTCCAACCACTTGTTTAGATTTTTATTGTAATTATCTTTAAACTCCTTGTAAGTGTAATAAAATACTATTCCGTTATCGTTTCCCTTTTCCATTTTAATATTGTCTTATTATGATACTTTTTTTATGCTCCTATTGCTATGGGTAGATTTTGCCATTTTTTACCCATTATTTCTATTCTATGGGTAGATTTTGCCATTTTTTACCTATTCGTTTACATTAATTAAGATTTTAATAAGTCCATTATTAATATAGTAATTTGAATTACCTTTTTTTGTTTTTTCTAACAATCCTAATTTTACTATTTGGTTAAGATAATTTGATGCTGTTTTTCTTGTTACTCCTAAATCTCGCTCTAAAAATTCTATTTTTGTATAAGGGTTTTTAAATAGGATATTCAGTAAGTCTTGACTATATATTTTTGATAAATCGGTTCTTAATTTATTTTTATATTCGTTCATCAACTTCTTAATATTTAAAACTAAATCAATGGTTTGTTTTGCCGTAACTTCAACACCCTTTAATAAATACAATATTAAACTTTCCCAATCGTTATGCTTTCTAACATTCTGCAACACTTTGTAATAATCTGCTTTGTTTTGAGTTATGTATCTACTCAAATACAAAATAGGAATATCTAACAATCCTTTTAATACCAAATACAGAATATTTATTATACGCCCTGTTCGTCCGTTGCCGTCATAAAATGGGTGTATGCTTTCAAATTGGTAATGAATAATTGCCATTTTCACCAAATCATCAACTTCACTAAAATCATCATCATTTATATACTTTTCAAGATTTGCCATTAAGTTTAAAATCTCGTTTGCATCTTGTGGGGGTGTATATACAACTTCATTGTTTGAGTTTAATAGTTTCGTGCCTGATTGCGTTCTAAATCCTGCATTGTTTTGCAATAGTTCTTTTTGAATCAATAAAATATGCTTGTTTAGTAGTAGTTTCTCATTTCGTACGATTTGAAAACCTTTTTTTAGTCCTGTGGCGTAATTATACACCTCTTTTGCTGAAATGTTTTTAATGTTTAAATTAATATGCTCTTTATACAAATCATCATGAGTTGTTACAATGTTTTCCACTTCGCTACTGTCTTTTGCTTCTTGTAGTGTTAAGGTATCGATTAAAATATTTTCGTTAGGTATTGTTTTAGTAACCCCTTTTAATTCGGCTAAATATCTGTGCGACTTTGCCAATTGTCGTAAAACTTTCGGTGTTTCAAGTTCTGCATTAGGGGGTAGTATGTTTAGTTTATTATTCATTGCTTTACTGTTATTCATTTACTATTTTTTTTCTAATTCAATTTATTTTACAAAGTTTCGGATTTTTCACAACTTGATAATATCAAAATAGCAAAAAGCACCCTTTCAAGGTGCTTTTGTATTGGGCTGGCTTTTGGGTAACTTCACCGCATCTGTATTTTTAAATGTCTATATGCTCATTTAACAAACATTTAAAAGTCGTTGCCCTAATCAATACTTCGTTAAAAAATGCAACTTACTGATCGTAAATGTTGTAGAATTTATATTAGTTTGATTGTAAAATATTGATTATCAAGAATGTAATTTTTATTTTTTAATTCTTAATTAAAAAAAATAGAAGTTAAACGTTTCGTATTTTATATTTTAAAGTTCAATGCTTTAATTCACAGGTATTTTATTTTTGTTTTTTATTATTTCTATAAATTCTCCGATTTAAAAAGTTCGGGTAAAAAATTCTTATAATTTATATTTAGTCCTTTGCAATAACTCATTAATTGTTAAGTTTCACAAGGTTGTTTACGACAACTTGTTTTAGCTGTGCAACAGATATGTTTTGTAATTCAAAATCTGTTTCAATATATTCATTTGTTTCGTCGGAAATCGGTTTTTCTTTTAAAACAGATTTTCCGATTAAATTTGTTTTTAGTTCCGAAATATTTAACGACTGTATAAAGTCGTCTTGTTTCTCGGGCGTTTCATATGTAAAGTCATTAGTTTTCATCACTTTCGCTAAATGCTGTTATTACAATATGCTTATCGGTTCTAAATACAACGGATAAGTTCTCCGATTTGTTTCGTAAATTATCATTTTTTTGAACGGGAACAAATCCTGAAATTACAAAACTGTCTTTAAACGGTGCTTTGCATTCAAATAATTCATAATCAGTTTTTTTTAAAATTAAAGAAATAAAAATTTTGTTGTTTTAAAAATAATATCTAAATTTGCCGGAGTAGATCAAAAATATGTTACAAAATTTTAATCATAACTCGCTTAATTCTAATTTGAATAATATTTTCAAATAGGAGGGGTTGTGTTTTAGTTTAACATTTCAAATAGCAAATTCAGAGCCTTTCAAATTTATGAAAGGCTTTTTTTATATAATTTTTGAAAATGAGAGTAATAAAATTAAATAATAGCAATAATAATCAAAATTTGAATAATAATTATATTCGAAAAAGGAAGATTATGCTGAATTTTTAATCCCCCAAAAACAATAAAATCATAAGCCTTCCTTTTTACGGAGGGCTTTTTTTATAAATTAAGAAATATACGTTTTGAACTCGGATTGTGAGTTTCTAATGTGTAATTCTGCTTAAAATCAATGAATTATGAGAATAGACATTTTAGAAAGAGAACAGCAAATCAGCTTTGTTAAAGATACTTTTCAACAAGCATTGGCAAGGCAGTTAGACCTGACAAAAGTTTCGTCCCCGATAGCAATTATTCACGGGCAAGGAATAAATGACGAGTTAAATGGTGTTGAACGTTCAGTGCAATTTCCGGTTAAGTCTATGGGAGATAAAAACGCTGTTATTGTCAATTCGTTGGCAAAGTGGAAAAGAATTAAACTGTATGAGTTGGAATTTAAGGCAGGTAAAGGTATTTTAACGGACATGAGAGCCATAAGACCTGATGAAGATTACAGCGAAATTCATTCTATTTACGTAGACCAATGGGACTGGGAAAAGGTAATGCCACAAGGACAGCGAACAATTGCTTACTTGAAAAGTGAAGTACAAAAAATTTATGAAGCTCTGAAATTTACCGAACAAGCCGTTTCTGACGTTTATGGTATCGAAGCGAAGTTGCCGGAGACAATAAAATTTATTCATACCGAAGAATTGATAAAAAAATATCCCGCTTTAACGCCCAAAGAAAGAGAAAATGCTATCGCTGAAAAATATGGTGCTGTTTTTTTGATGGGCATCGGAGCAAAATTGACCAACGGAGAGGTGCACGACGGGCGAGCACCGGATTACGACGATTGGATTACAAAAAATGAAGAAAATTTTCGGGGCTTAAACGGCGATATTTTATTTTGGAATCCTGTTTTAAAGAGGGCTTTTGAAATTTCATCTATGGGAATTCGTGTAAATAAAGATGCTTTGGAGAAACAATTGGAAATACGACAACAAACTTCTAAGAGGAATTTAAAGTTTCATAAAATGATTTTGTCTGAACAACTGCCCCAGAGCATTGGTGGTGGAATAGGTCAATCCAGAATTTGTATGTACTTTCTGAGAAAAAGGCATATCGGAGAGGTTCAGGTTGGTATATGGGAAGATGAGGTTAGAGAACAGCTTAAATCCCAAAATATTTATTTGTTGTAAAAAAGTTGGTTGCTAAGTGATGACTTGCTTAAAAAATTTAAAAATGGTAGTATCTCATAAAGTGTGTAAGTTCTACAGACAGGGGGCAATTTTTATACTTGGATTCTGTTTGTAAAAATAGTTAAAAATTGATTAAGAATCAAGCCCCAATTTTTAATAGGCTGTGTCCATTTTTTAGATACTTCCCTTAAAGCTAAATAAACCGATTTAATAACCGCATCATCAGTAGGATAAGAAAGTTTATTTTTAGTGTACTTTCTAATCTTTCCATTAAGGTTTTCGATAAGATTCGTAGTGTAAATAATCTTCCTGATTTCCACAGGAAAGTCAAAGAAAACAGTAAGTTCCTCCCAATTAGTTTCCCAACTTTCAATAGCATAAGAATATTTAGAATTCCATTTCTGCTTGAAGTTTTCTAAAGCAACTTCAACGCATTCTTCTTTTTGGGTCAGCGACACTTTTTCGCCCCATTCTTTCACCCAATTATAAACTGTAACACGGCTTTTTAAGTATTCTACCTATGGCTCTGAAAACTAAGCCTTCCAAATACATTTCCAAAGCAAGTCTACGGGTTGATTGTGATTTTACATCTGATTTATTTTTAACTGTATAGTGATAATGACAATCTTTACAATAATGACGATGTCTATTACCTGCAAAACCATTCTTACGATGATTTAAACTTCCGCATCTTGGACAAGCCATATAAATATTTTTGCTAAATTTGTAACATGAAAAATTGCATTTGGTAGTTGAATCTACCAACCTAAGTTCAAATAAAAAAAGAAATAGCTTGTATAGATTGCCAACAGTACTATTTTTACTGAAAAATCGAGAAATGCACGTTCAATATACAGACACTCTAAAAACGCATCGAGAGCAACAAAACAAGTCGTTTGGAAGATAGTTGAAAAATAACCCAAAACACCAAGCTGTGAATCTTGAATTATTTATCGCAAAACGCCTGATTTTTGGCGACAACAAAAAACAATCGGGCTTTACGACACAATCGCTTGTGAAAATAGCTGTCGGAGGCATTGCCCTCGGCATGATTGTGATGATACTCTCCATTGCCATTGTCGTGGGGTTCAAACAACAAATTACCGACAAAGTCGTCGGTTTCGGCGGGCATATTCTCATTACGAATTACGACAACAATTCCTCATACGAGACTTTTCCAATCAATAAAAACCTGCATTTTTTTGACGAAATACAATCGCTCGAAGGCGTAGAACATATTCAAAAATACGGCTATAAAGTCGGAATTATAAAAACAAAATCAGCCATTCAAGGCGTTGTTTTCAAAGGAATCGGTTCGGATTATAATCCGGATTTCCTCAAGAAAAACCTTGTCGAAGGCGAAATTTTGCAACTCTCGGACACCGCCCGAACAAACCGAGTTTTGGTCTCTTCGACAATAGCCGATTTGTTGAAATTAAAATGCAACGATGAATTTGTCATGTATTTCATTCAGCAGCCTCCGCGATTGCGAAAGTTCAAAATAGCCGGCATTTACCACACAGGAATCGAAGAGTACGACAAGCTGTTCATTATTGGCGATTTAGCTCATGTGCAGCGCCTTAACAAATGGGGCGACGACAAAATTAGCGGCTTCGAACTTCTTATCAGCGATTTCGACAAACTGGATGAAATAACTGACGAGATGAAAAATATTGCCGGAATGCAGTTTTTTGAAGACGGTTCGTCCTTAAAAGTATCCAATGTCAAACAAGAAAATCAGCAAATTTTTGAATGGTTGAAACTTATCGACACCAATGTTTGGGTAATTCTTGCATTGATGCTTACCGTTGCCGCTTTTAATATGATTTCAGGGCTGCTGATTTTGATTCTTGAACGAACAAATATGATAGGAATCCTCAAAGCATTGGGGCATTCAAACCTCAAGCTGCGTAAAGTTTTCCTTTATAAAGCCTTTTTCCTGATTGGCAAAGGTTTGCTTTGGGGAAACAGCATTGGTTTGCTGATTTGTTTCGTGCAGCAGGAGTTTAAACTTGTGAGCCTCGACTCAAGCTCGTACTATGTCAGCACTGTTCCGATTGAGATTGTGCCCTTGCATATTATTTTGTTAAATATCATTACTATACTGATAACATTGCTCATGCTCATTGTGCCATCGTTTATTATTTCCCGTATTTCGCCGATAAAAGCAATAAAATACAATTAGAAAAAACGACGGCATTTGCATTTTGTCTTATTTTCTGAACTATTGTTCTATTTTTTCTTTTTGTTTGAAAATCATTACAACAAAAGGAATGGCTAAGAGTGCCGTAAATGCCGCGATGTAGTAAGTTATTTCCATGCCGATGATGTCACTCAGTCCGCCGATGATAAGAACCGGAAATGTGCCGAAAACAAAATTAAGTGTCATGAAAATTCCGTTGATAAAAGCAGGGCGGTCAGAATTTATTGTATTGACCGTTGCCAACAAAACAGGCATGGAGGCAAAAATGGAAATTCCCAATAAAACAAGGAAGACAAAAGACAGCCAACCGGTGCTGAATTTTACGAAAGCAATCATTATCAAAGGTGTGGCGATTGACGATGCGAGAAGTGTTTTTTCCCGTCCTATGGTGTCCGAGATTGTGCCGGAGAGAAACGTGCCGCCTGCTCCGGCAAACTGAAATATTGCCAAGGCTATCCCTCCGTACCACAGCGATTCGCCTTTTAAATTCAGAAATAAAGGCAGATAAAATGTCAGGGCTGATTTTGTCAGGCTCGTAAAAAATATAAACAACCCGATTGCTGAAAAAAACGGAAGATAGTGTTTAAAGGTTTCAAAGCTTGAATTTGATTTTTCTTGTTGTTGAAAATTTTTATAGATCTTGATTTTTTTCAGGCGAACAAACAAAATGAAAGACGCAACAAGGGCAACCGGAATCAGCCGCCATGTGTTTTCAAAACCCCAAAGCGAGACAGCACCCAAGATGGTTATCGGTCCGAGCGTTCTTGCAATTTCGCCGCCAAGCATGTAAAAACTCATGCCCATGCCAATGCGATTTCCCGACACTTTTTTTATCATAATCGGGCTGGGAACGTGAAATATGGCAGAGCTGATTCCCATTGTCAGTAAAATGGCTGAAAGCGAAGCAAAATCAGGCGCAATGCCAAGCAAACACATCGAAATGGCGGTTGCACTTGGCGATATGATGATGAAATAACGAAGATTGACCCTGTCGGCAAGCAAACCGATGAAGGGATTGAAGACTGACGGAATCCTTTGAAAAACAGATAACAATCCGCTTTGAAAATAGCTGATGTTGAGCTTCTCGATCAAAAGAGGCATGACCGGCGGAAGAAACGAACCGTAAATGTCGTGCAATAAATGAGCAAACGAGATAAGAAGAATATTCGCAAAGTTGAATCCGTTCTTTTTTATTTCTGCAATTTTTTTATTCATTTCCCTTGGTTTTGTTTTGTGTTTTTTGCGTCCGCGCCCGATTTTGTGGCGTGAGCTAAACCGAAATTTTGCCTTTTATTGCCGAATGAGGCGTGTAATTTTCTATCGTAATATCGTCGTATGTAAAGTCAAAAACACTTTTGATTGTCGGATTTAGTTTTAGTTGCGGCAGTTTTTTGGGTTTCCTTTTTATCTGTGTTTTAACTTGCTCGATATGATTCAGGTAGATGTGCGCATCGCCAAGCGTATGCACAAACTCGAAGGGAATCAGCTCGCACTCTTGTGCAACCATCGACAGCAGCAGCGAATACGAGGCAATATTAAAGGGAAGTCCTAAAAAAATATCTGCACTTCGTTGGTACAATTGACACGATAATTTGTTGTCATGCACATAAAATTGGAATAAAATATGACACGGCGGGAGTGCCATTTCTTCCAATGCGCCGACATTCCATGCACTCACAATATGCCGTCGCGAATTCGGATTGTTTTTAATGCCTTCGATCAGCATTTTAAGCTGATCGATTTTCGTATGCTTTGCCGCTGCCGACCACGACCGCCATTGTGCGCCATATATTGGACCTAAATCGCCCTTTTCGTCAGCCCACTCGTTCCATATCCGCACGTTGTTTGCTTGCAGGTAGTTGATGTTGGTTTCGCCTTTTATAAACCACAACAGTTCGTGAATAATCGAGCGCAGATGTAGTTTTTTTGTGGTCAGAAGCGGAAAACCTTCGCTCAGCTCAAAGCGCATTTGGTAGCCAAATGTACTTATGGTGCCTGTGCCTGTTCGGTCTTCTTTTTTTACTCCTTTTTCTAACACGTGGTTCAGAAGTTTTATGTATTGTTTCATGCCTTTATATTTTAAGTTGAAAGAGGAAAGTTAGAAGTTTTGTTTTCCGTCTTCTGACTTCCATCTTCCTTCTTTATAATCATGCAGTTGTGTGTCTAAAAATTTTTAATCACGGGTGTTTCATCTGTTTATATTTAAGAAGCAGATTTTGTGTGTTTCCACAATTTCTACACACGCAAAGCCTGTTTGTGGTTTCAAAAATAGAAAATCATTGAAGAAATAAAAACTTTGGCTGCTTACATTTAGAAGTGATTTAAACTTTTTATTTGCACACTTATACTTTTAATTTTTTTTAATTTTCAGTATTTTATAGCTATTAGCCTTTAACTTTTGGCTTTAGTAAAAGATTATGCCAATTCAGTTATTAAATGCCGTATCAGAAGCGTCTAAATAAAGTGTGTCTTATAAAAAATTTCCCAACAAGGCAAACACACAGCTTTGCCCTTACGACATCGTTTTGGTATTATATCTTTTTACTAAAAATTATAGTTGTCGAAGACAAAAAGGCTAACAGCCAAAAGCCTTGTCAAAGATGAATATTTAAACCATAAAAGAAAGAAAATTCGTTAGAAAAGTTTAAATCACTTCTTTTTTCGAGCTTGTTACACCAAACAAAAAGTCTGCTATAACAAGTAAGCGTCAATCTGATTTTAAGGCATATTACGGACAAAATTAAATTTGCATAATTGATATAAATTTCGTATCTTTATTTCCGAGTTTTGCTATTTTTTCTATATAGCGTACTTTTATACTTCATATAAAAGTTAGATAATCAACGTTTTTTATTAAAATTCTATTATTTTTTTGCTCATCTACTAAAATAAAAATGTTATGAAAAAATTAAAGTTACTATTCATTATTTTGCTATGGCAGACATATGCAATGGCACAAGAAGACTTCGTGAAACTGCGTATGGAAAGTCAAGACCATATAGCAATAGTTATAGGCAACTCAGACTATCCGGATATGCCTTTAAAGAGTCCGAAAAACGATGCCGAGGCAGTCGCCGAAACCTTGACAGATATGGGGTTTATTGTAGAGAAAGTAATTGATGCCGATAGAGAAAAAATGGCAATGGCAATAGAGAATTTTATCAATAAATTATCAACCTCCAAAGCAGCAATTTTTTATTTTGCAGGACAAGGCATACACCTTGGCGGCAAAAATTACTTGATGCCAACAGGGCGCACTCCTGCTACGCAAATTAAAGAGAAATTCCAAATACCTTACCAAGCAATACATTTAGGCGATGTATTGTCTTCAATAGAGCAAAATCACGTAAAATTTTCAATGGTAGTGCTTGATGTCTATGGCAATAATCCGATAAAAGGCTTAGCACCCATAGAAGCCCCCAATGGCAGTATAATAATGTATGCAAGCAAAGCAGAAGAAATAATCATGGACAGTACAGACACAAACAGTCCCTTTACCAGAGCATTTGTACAGCATATGAAAACGCCCGGTTTAGACGTATCCCTACTGCCTTTACAAATAAACAAAACCGTGCATGAACTGACTGACAAACAACAAATTGCCGGAGCTTACACAATTAAGCGAAAATTTTGTCTTTTACCCCCCCCCCCGGACAGTCTATGTATCTAAAAATCAGGGAGAAAGAAGGGTTTTCGGGCAAAAAAAAAAGTTTGACTTAGTCAGCCAACAAGCCGAGTTGCAAGAATTAGAAAAACAAATAGACAAAATGAAGTCTCAAATAAACGATAGCAATACCACTCATAAAGGCATCAGTGCGAATTTAGACACAATGCTTGTTATAGCAGAAAAAAAGGTGAAGCAAGAAATAAAATTGGAAGCCATACAAAAACATATTCAGACAGCAGAAAATCCGGAACGAAAAGAAAATCTATATACCATGAAAAGAAAAATCTTTGAAAAGAACATGGTAGAATACAATAAAATAGCCGGTAGAGCATTTAGTCAAGAGATGAAAATCGAAGCATGGAACAACTTGCTGAAAAAATATAATATCCCCAAATATAGTATAGCCGTTGGGAAAAAAAGAACATTAAAATTTATAATACTTGATTTAGAATCGCGAATGGCGTATGTAAAAGGCGGTACCTTTCGAATGGGACAAAACAATGGTTATGAAAGAGAAAAACCTGTACACTATGTGAGAGTAAACGATTTTTATATGGGGAAATATGAAGTAACTTTTGCCGAATACGATATTTTTTGCGAAGCCACCAATAGGACAAAACCCGATGATGAAGGCTGGGGACGCGGCAACCGTCCTGTGATAAATGTAAGTTGGGACGATGCGACAGCTTATTGCGAATGGTTGAGTAAGACAACAGGAAAAAACTATCGTTTGCCTACCGAAGCAGAGTGGGAGTACGCAGCCGGCGGCGGTAGTTGGCATCAAAAATACACAGGAACAAATTATAAGAACTCACTTAGTTCTTATGCTTGGTATAGCGAGAATAGTGGAGGTAAAATACATCAAGCAGGGAAAAAAAAGGCGAACAGATACGGTTTGTATGATATGAACGGTAACGTATGGGAATGGTGCAGCGATTGGTATGGAGATTATTCAGCATCATTCCAAAACAATCCAAAGGGACCTTCGTCCGGCTCAGAGCGTATAATTCGAGGCGGTGGCTGGCACAGCTCTACTACTAACTGCCAAGTGTCTTATCGGGGGTGCGGAAATTCTTCACACAGCAGCAACTTTCTAGGCTTCCGTATTGTTCGTTTCTAATTTCAATAAATATTTTGTCGTTTCAAATTGGTACTATTCAAACAACAATTCTATTTTAATTTTCAATTTAAACAAAAACACAGCAGATGAAAAAAATTTATTTACTCCTGTTTTTATCGGGATTATTCACATTCCGTTCATTTTCACAATTAAATTATTATAGCGAGGCACAAGGAAAAACCGGAGACGAGCTTAAAGCAGCTCTGCATTCCATTATTTCCGGACACAGGACATTTTCCTATTCTCAATGTTGGAATTTGCTTCAAACGACAGACGAAGATCCGGAAAATCCCGATAATTTGATTCTTATTTACACCGGAAGATCTCAAAACAAATTGTTCAAAGATCGCGGCGATGGTTTTGATTACCAGAGCATGGGTTATACGCATTCAGACTCATGGAATCGCGAACATGTTTGGCCAAAATCTCACGGACAATTTTCTACCGATCCGCCGGCAGGCACGGATCTGCATCATTTGCGTCCGGTTGATCGCTCGGTAAATAGCGACAGGTCAGAGAAGGATTTTGACAACGGAGGCTTTGAACACACCGAGGCAATCGGCTGCAAATACGACGGCGACTCGTGGGAAGTGCGCGACGAGGTAAAAGGCGATGTTGCCCGAATGATTTTTTATATGGCAGTCAGATACGAAGGAGACGACGGAACAGCCGATTTGGAAATTGTCGATCACTTAACCACATATCCTGATGCTGAAATCGGACGATTATCAACACTATTGCAATGGCACAAACAAGACCCTGTCAGCGATTTTGAACAAAGCCGAAACAATAAAATCTATCGTTTTCAGAAAAACAGAAATCCCTTTATCGACCACCCGGAATATGCCGAAATGATTTGGGGAACAGCTCCGGCAAACACAATCAGCCTTACAAATCTGTCTCTTTCGCCCGAAAATCCGGCAGCAAATGAAGGTTTTAAAATTTCGACCACAGTCAATACACGTGACGGCAGCAGCGTGCTTTCGGTAAAACTCATATACGGAACAGCCCTCAACAACATGAGCGACGAACTAAAAATGACGGCGGATAATAATCAAAACTATTCGGCAGACATTCCCGGATTTGATGAAAACCGCACGCTATTCTATAAAATTGTTGTAACAAGCAACACGCAAACCTTTACCACAATGACATATACTTATAAATTCCCTGTTTTGTTCAACGGAACTTTAACGCCAATTTATGATATTCAAGGGCAAAGCGATGTTTCGCCATACAAAAATCAAGAAGTTTCTATGACAGGAATCGTAACCGGCGTTTTCGGCACTTCGTTTTATTTGCAAGATGGTGAAGGAGCATGGAACGGCATTTATATTTATTCTTCGCCGGAAATTCCCGAAGTTGGCGACGAATTAATCATCACGGCAAAGGTTGGAGAACATTACAATCTTACAGAAGCGAAAGATATAAGTTTTTTCAAAACAATATCAAAAGGCAACTTATTGCCGGAGCCTGTCCTGCTGCCCACAGGAACGCTGAAAACAGGCTCGGCGGAGGCAGAACAATACGAAAGTGTTTTGGTAAAGGTGCAAGAAGCGGAAAGTATGGAAGAACTACAATCTTACGGACTTTGGAAAGTTGATGACGGAAGTGGTGCTTGCCTGATTCACAACCCGAAAGAATTTAGTTTTAAACCAAAGGTGGGAACAACTTACAACATTACCGGAATTGCAACTTACACGTACAAAGAAGTGAAAATCGACATCAGAAATGCCGAAGATATTCAGGAAGCAACAGACATGGAAGCACCCCAAATTTCTGACATTTTGGCTTATGAAAACGAAGTGCTTGTGTATTTCAACGAAGCTGTTGATTTGGCTTCTGCCGAAAACAAAGATAACTATTCCATAAACAACAATATAAGCGTAAGCAAAGCCACAGTCGATGAAGAAAACGTAAAAGAAGTTCATCTTGCGGTTTCAGGAATGAGCGACGGAACACACACGCTCACGGTCAATGGCGTTAAAGATTTGAATGGAAATGCTGTTGAAAACATATCTAAAACATTTGAATACGTTTCGACCGGCATTGAAAAAGTCAAAAAACATAAATTAAAAGTTTATCCCAATCCGAGCAATGGTCAATTCAACGTTTTTATCGACTCAAATAGATTTAAAGAAAGCACCTTGAAAATCTATGACGCAAACGGAAAACTGATAAACAACAGTTTTAATGTTACAATCTCAGAAAATCAAACTTGCTTGATTTTAAATCTGAAACATTTAGACAAAGGATTGTATTACATTCAGTTGAGGTCGAAAGATGCAGTTTGTTCCGAGAAAATTATAATCCAATAAAGGATACGCCCCATAAAAAGTGTGTCCGGTTAATACAGAAACAACAAAACGGTGCTGAATGAATTTAACAAGATACATTTTTTATGGGTCGTATAGAATTTATTCGATATGAGAAGAAATCCATTTTGTCAGATCGGTTTTTGCCACATTTTTTCTTGCGGCATAATCGGTAAGCTGGTCGTTTTGTATTTTCCCGACCCCAAAATATTTCGATTCAGGCTTGGCAAAATAAAATCCCGATACCGAAGCTGCGGGAGTCATCATATAGTTTTCCGTAAGTTTAATGTCCAGAGATTCTGCCTCTAACAAGTCAAAAAGCTTTCCTTTCTCCGAATGATCCGGACAGGCAGGATAGCCAAGTGCCGGACGAATTCCCTGATAATTTTCTTTAATAAGGTCGGGAAGTTTCAAGTTTTCACCCTTTGCATATCCCCAAATTTCTTTTCTTAGCTTTTGGTGCATCAATTCGGCAAAAGCCTCTGCAAGCCTCACGGCTACAATTTTTATCAAAATCTGATGATACTCATCGTTCTTCTTTTTGTAATTTTCAATCTGCTTGTCGATGCCTAAACCTGCGGTAAGGGCAAATCCGCCGAGATAATCTTGCACGCCCGAATTTGCAGGAGCAATAAAATCGCTAAGACATAAATTGGGCAAATCGCCTTCTTTCTGAATCTGTTGTCTCAAATGACAAAATCTCACCTCATCAGAATGGTGTCTTACGACAATATCATCGCCTTTTGAATTTGCCCGCCAAATTCCGATTGCTGCATTTGCCCGAAGCATTTTTTTCTCGATAATTTGGTCGATTAAGTGTTGCGCATCGTCAAACAGACTGATTGCCTCTTTGGCTTTTGTGCGTTTTTGCTCGTCCGAAAAACTGTTTATCCATTTGCTCCGCAATTCTTTGTTTGCAATATGTTCAATATCGCTGAAATTTCCTTTAATTTCCCATGCAAAGAAAAAGAATTTCCAATCAATATATTTTCGTATTTCAGCAATCGGATAATCCTCAAACTTCTTTATTCCAATAAAATTAGGTTCTCTGATTACAGCATTGTTCCAGTCGAAATCAGCTTTGTTGTTTCGTGCTTGTTCGAGCGAGATATAATTTAATTTCTTTTTTGTTTTATAATTTTCCCTTATTTTTTCGTATTCTACCCGAATTTCATCAATATATTTTTCTTTTTTGTGCGAAAGCAATTTTTTCGCCACGCCTACGCTGCGCGAAGCATCTTTTACATATACCACAGGCGCAGAATAACAGGGCGCAATTTTCACGGCAGTGTGTACCAATGAGGTTGTTGCACCACCGATCAGCAATGGTATTTTCAGCTTTTTTTTCTCCATTTCAAGGGCAATATTCATCATCTCTTCGAGCGAAGGAGTTATCAAACCGCTCAGACCGAGAATATCTACTTTTTCATTGATGGCAGTTTTTATAATCTCTTCTTTCTGCACCATCACGCCCAAGTCAATTATCTCGAAATTATTACAGCCAAGAACAACACCAACAATGTTTTTCCCAATATCGTGCACATCTCCTTTTACTGTTGCCAAGAGAATTTTCCCGTTTTCAGCCATTTTTTCAGAATTTTGTTTCTGAGCTTCAATATCCGGTTGCAAAAAAGCGACTGCTTTTTTCATCACCCTTGCACTTTTAACCACCTGAGGAAGAAACATTTTACCTTCTCCAAACAAATCGCCGACAGTGTTCATGGCATTCATCAAGGGTTTTTCAATAATCTCTAAAGCCCAATCATATTCTTTTTTTGCTTGCTTCAGGTCGTCTTCAATAAAATCTGTAATTCCTTTTATTAGCGAATATTTTAGTCGCTCGTCGGCATCTTTAGTCCGCCATTCGAGGGTTTTCTTTTCTTGTCCTTTATTTTGTTTTATTTTTGATGCAAAATCAATAAGTTTTTCTGTGGCATCAGGGTGTCTGTTGAGCACAACGTCCTCAACAAGTTTTAGCAAATCTTTCGGAATTTCATCATAAATCTGTAACATTCCGGCATTTACAATTCCCATATCCAATCCGGCATTAATGGCATGATAAAGAAAAACAGAGTGCATGGCTTCTCTCACGGCATTGTTTCCTCTGAAGGAGAAAGAAAGGTTACTGATTCCGCCGCTGATTTTCGCAAAAGGCAAATTTGCTTTTATCCAACGGGCAGTTTCAATGAAATCAACAGCATAATTGTTGTGTTCATCAATTCCGGTGGCAATAGCCAAGACATTCGGATCGAAAATAATATCTTCCGGCGGGAAATTTATTTTTTCTCTAAGCAGTTTGTACGAGCGTTTGCAAATTTCTGTTTTTCGCTGAAAACTATCAGCCTGTCCTTTTTCGTCAAACGCCATCACAACCACCGCAGCGCCGTATTGGCGTATTTTTAAGGCACGTTTTAAAAATTCCTCTTCGCCGTCTTTCAGGCTTATTGAATTGACAATTGACTTTCCCTGAAGACATTTTAATCCGGCATCAAGCACTTCCCATTTCGAAGAATCAATCATTACGGGAACTTTGGCAATCTCAGGCTCGGATACCAGAAGATTCAGGAAACGCACCATTTCTTTTTTCGCGTCAAGCATTGCATCGTCCATATTCACATCAACAATCTGTGCGCCTGCCTCAACCTGTTGTCTGGCAATCGAAAGGGCTTTGTCGTATTCTGCCTCGCGAATCAGTTTGGCAAATCGTCGCGAGCCTGCAACATTGGTGCGCTCGCCGACATTGACAAAATTATTTTCTTTTGTTATTTTCAAGACTTCAAGCCCGCTGAAAAGGCTTGTTTTTTTCAATTTTGGTTTTTGTCGGGGCGAAGCATTTTTGGCAATTTCAGCAATTGCTTTTATGTGTGCAGGAGTTGTTCCGCAACAGCCTCCGATAATATTAACCAATTTCCTGTCAAGAAACAATTGGATTTTTTCTGCCATAATCGAGGCAGTTTGGTCGTATTCGCCCAGCACGTTTGGTAATCCTGCATTCGGGTGAGCACTGACATAAAATGGCGCAATTCGCGACAATTCTGCCAAATATTGCATTAACTCTTCCGCACCAAACGAACAGTTTAAACCGACGCTTAACAAATCAAAATGCGAGACAGAGGTCAGAAAAGCCTCCAGTGTTTGTCCCGAAAGGGTTCTGCCGCTTTTGTCGGTAATGGTTCCGGAAATCATAAGCGGTATTTCTTTCCCTTTTTCTTCAAACACCTTGTTTGCGGCAAAAAGTGCTGCTTTTGCGTTTAAGGTGTCAAAAATAGTTTCAATCAACAAAACATCGGCTCCGCCGTCCATCAATCCCCGAATTTGTTCGGCATAAGAGGCTGCCATTCCGTCGAAATCGACTTCCCGAAATCCGGGAGAATTAACATCGGGCGACATCGAAGTGGTTTTGTTCGTCGGACCTATTGAGCCGGCAACGAATCGTGGCTTTTTCGGGTCTTTTTTCGTGTATGCTTCGCAGGCTTCGCGCGCTATTGCTGCAGATTTCTTGTTCAGTTCGTAAACACGATCTTCCAAATTATAATCCGCTTGCGAAATTGAAGTGGCGTTAAATGTATTTGTTTCAATAATATCAGCACCTGCATCAAGGTATTTTTCATGAATCTCGCGAATAACATCTGTTCTTGTCAATGATAAAATATCATTATTCCCTTTCAAATCAATTTTGCTGTTGATAAAAATATCACCTCTAAAATCATTTTCTTGTAAATTATAGTTTTGAATCATCGTCCCCATAGCGCCATCTAATACCAAAATCCGCGATTCCAACTCTTTTTTTATACATTTTGTTGCCATAACATATTTTTTTTGAATTTTAATCCTCCTGTTTCACAACTATTTTGCTTAAAAAATGAGAATATATGAATTTTTTATTTGCAAAAGTACATTTTATTTCCGTATATTTGCAATCGGAAATATCGGGGTGTAGCGCAGTCCGGTTAGCGCATCTGGTTTGGGACCAGAGGGTCGCAGGTTCGAATCCTGCCACCCCGACAAAAAAAGCTTAATCTGTAACAGGTAGATTAAGCTTTTTTTTGTGTAGAATTGTTGAGCTTGGAAAGCTTTTATTCCCATTATAAATTTACCTAAGATCTTGCCAAAAAGATATTCCAATAATATATAATAACAGCAAAATAGTAAAATCGGGACTAAAAAAGAATCAGATAAAGCTTCGGGAACACCTAAGCCTATAACAGTTGAAAATAAACAATCAATTGTAAAGGCTAATATTCTTTTCGTTTTTATATTCATACGTTTTTAATGTTAATACAATTCTCTCACATAAAATACTTTCCAACAGAGAAGCATGTTTAACAAGGGAGCATACTCCCTTGTTAAAATCAAGAACTTACAAAATATAAACAGAAGAAAAATTGTAAAATCTTTGAAATTTGGCAAATTTAGCGAATGAAAAATAAACAGAATGTCATTGACGGACACCGCGTGTGTTTTACGACATAAACCTTAAATAAATGTCGCTTAACATTCAGAAAGGTTTCAAAATTAACAATAAGAGGTATAAATTTGTGTTTTTTCAAAAATAAGGAGTATCAGATTTTGAAAAATTAAGAATAAATACGAGAATCATTTTATATTAAAATTTATCACTATGCCAAGAGTTTCAGACAGGGGCTTGCGAGTACCGCAATCACCAATTCGCAAATTAGTACCATATGCCGAAGCTGCCAAAAAAAGAGGCATTAAAATTTATCACCTCAACATCGGACAGCCGGACATCAATACGCCGGAAACCGCCCTTGATGCAGTTCGCAAATACGAGGGAAAGATTTTGGAATACAGTCATTCTGCCGGAAATGAATCGTATCGTCGCGGATTAGCCAAGTATTACAACAATATCGGTATTGACATTGATTACAAAAATATTCTTGTAACAACCGGCGGCTCGGAAGCCGTATTGTTTGCATTTCAGGCTTGCTTAGATCAAGGCGACGAGCTAATAATTCCTGAGCCGTTTTACACCAATTATAATAGCTTTGCCATTGCAACAAGCACGAAAATTGTTCCCATAGGCTCTTCTATCGAAACCGGCTTTGCTCTACCGCCCATTGCCGAGTTTGAGAAGCTGATTACCGAAAAAACCAAAGCCATCATGATTTGCAACCCGAACAACCCGACGGGCTATGTGTATTCCGCCGAAGAGCTTGAACAGTTGCGCAAGTTGGTAATAAAACACGATTTGTATTTGATTGCCGACGAGGTGTACAGGGAATTTTGCTACGACGGAATGGTGCACAAATCAGTGCTTCAGCTTGAGGGCTTGGAACAACACGCCATTGTTGTTGATTCTGTCTCGAAAAGATACAGCGAGTGTGGCGTGAGAATAGGTTGCATTGTGTCAAGAAATTCGGCATTGAACGACGCGGTCTTAAAATTTGCCATGGCGCGATTAAGCCCTCCGGGATTAGGACAAATTGCCGCAGAAGCATCGCTCGACACTCCGAAATCGTATTTCGACGAAGTTTATGAAGAGTATAAAGCCCGCAGAAATTATGTTGTTGATGCCTTGAACAAAATACCCGGCGTTTATTCTCCAATGCCCAAAGGTGCGTTTTATACCATTGTAAAACTGCCGATTGACGATGCCGAAAAATTTAGCCGTTGGTTGTTGGAAACATTCAACTACAACAACAAAACGGTAATGCTTGCCCCTGCAAACGGATTTTATGCAAGCAAAGGTCGCGGAAAAAACGAGGTACGCCTTGCCTATGTGCTTAATATCGAAGACCTGAAAAGTGCAATCGAATGCCTTGAAGAAGCATTAAAAGTCTATCCGGGAAAGATTGATGAATAAAAAAAAGTGTTGTTGTTTTCTTTTTTTTTATTTTATTTGATATGAAGGGCTACGTCTTATGCGCAGCCCTTTTTCTCACTTTATACGACATTTTTTATAATTGTGTTGATATTCTATGCGGTGGTGATTAGGGTTTTCAGATAAAAAAACAGCTTGGAAAGTGGGAAGACCTAAGTCGGAAGTTAAACAACAATTTTTTGCAAAATTTTACCCTGTAAAAACAATCTTTGCAAACTTTGCGCTTAAAAAGTCTGTAATTAAGAATAATACAAATATCTTCAATTGCTTAATATCATAAAAATGGCAGAAAATAATAATCTTGACAAATTAGATAGAAAAATATTATCGCTTGTAGCAAAAAATGCCCGTATCCCTTTTTTAGAAGTAGCCAGAGAATGTGGCGTTTCCGGAGCTGCGATTCACCAGCGAATACAACGATTGATGAAATTTGACGTAATCAAAGGAAGCGAATTTATTATCACTCCGAAAAAAATCGGCTTTTCTACTTGTGCCTATATAGGAATTTACTTGGAAAAAGCAAGCATGTACGAAGACGTTGTCAAAGAATTGAAAAAAATCCCTGAAATTGTTGAATGTCATTATACAACCGGAAATTACTCCATTTTCATAAAAATTTACACCACAGACAATGACGCTCTTAGAAGAATATTGTCGGACAAACTCCAATTGATAAAGGGAATCACCAGAACCGAAACCTTCATTTCCTTAGAAGAGAATTTTAAACGACAATTGCCAATATACGACGAAGAGTCAAAAAAATAGAAAATTACGAATCTTACATTTTATCTTCCACAAATAAGTTTTGGTTCACAATAAAGAATCAAGAATGGAATTTTTTAAACCGTAAAAAGAAACAAGCGGATAAATCGGGATTCTACTATTGGTACAAAGCTCGTGAAATAATGAATTTTATAAATTCATAGCTCAAAAATTTCATAGCTCCTTATTTGAACTCATAAAATGACTTTTTTGCTTTCCTTCGTCAAGTTTCTTGATTGTTTAAAATATACCAGCCGGCAAGTTTTGAAATTAGCCATTAATAATTTATTATTAAGGCGTTTTTTTAGAATTTATAATAAACGAAAAAAAATGGAACTTATCCTTCAACATTTTACAGAGGCGCAAGATGTACTTCATAAATTTATGTCAGAATCGGAAAATTTCACCAAAATACAACAAGCCGGAGAACTTTTCGTTCGGGCAATCAGACAAGGCAACAAAATAATTTCGTGCGGCAATGGAGGTTCTATGTCAGATGCCATGCACTTTGCCGAAGAACTATCCGGCAAGTTTCGCAAGCACCGACCATCAATTCCTGCCATTGCCGTTTCCGATGCCAGCTACTTGACGTGTGCTGCAAACGACTACGGTTTTGAACATATATTTTCACGATTTGTTGAAGGATTGGGCAGCAAAGGAGATGTTTTGTTGGCAATAAGCACAAGCGGAAATTCGGAAAATGTGCTGAATGCTGCTCGAAAAGCAAAAGAAAAAGGGCTAAAAGTTGTTGCCCTCAGCGGAAAAGACGGAGGAAAACTTGCCGCCTTATCTGATATTGAAATTCGTGTCCCGCATTTTGGCTATGCCGACAGAATTCAGGAAATACATATCAAAATAATTCATACGCTGATTCATTTTATTGAAAAAAAACTGGGTTTTGAATAAAGCCCCAAAAAAGCGAGGAGCTATTTTTTCACCAATTTAATGTAATGCTCATATCTGTCAAGGATTTCGCTGACGTAGATTGTCGGAATTCTTCCACGACAGTATCCGTATTTTACAACTTCGTCGCGATAGAATTTCGGATTACTTTTCAGGGCGAGGTATTTTTCGGTGTGCTTGTTCCAGATTGTTGGATTTTTGCCATATTTTTTCGCAAGTCTTTGAGCATCTTCAATATGACCGAACCCGACATTGTATGCAGCAAGGATAAATTTTATTCTTTCGCTTTTGTTTGGAATTTGTTTGGCAAATTGTTGGTCGAGCCATTTGATAAACCGAACCCCGATAGCAATATTTTCTGCCGGAGTTGAGCTTGTATCGCCGCCGTATTGTTCAAACGTACAAGGCATAAGCTGCATTAATCCGTATGCTCCTGCCCATGAGCGGGCTTTGGGCTTAAAACGCGATTCGGTGTAGATAAGCGAAGCAAGCAAACGCCAGTCCCAAGCGATTTTTGCCGCTTCTTGTTTTATTATTTTGTCGTAAATCGAAATTTTCCCTCCTTTCAGCGAGTAATATTCGCTTTGAACAATAGTTGCCGAGCGCGGATTGTTGAAGTATTTTGCATAAATCAGTCTGTATTGTTTTGTTTTCTTAAATTCATTCAGCCATTTGTTTATTTCGGCTCTAAATTTTTTCGATTCTTTTTGGGTTGCCCACGCAATGTTTTGCGGAAAACTAACGGCAGTTTCGACATCAAGTATGGAATAATATTTAGCATTTACAAGCGCAATGTTTTCATCGCAAACAGTATAATCTATTTTTCCTGTTGCCACCAAGCCAATCAGCTCTTCTACTCCGTAGCGTTCGGTTTCAATAATGTGGATTGTGTCGCCAATTTCGTCGGAAAGATGATGTAACCTGCGTCCGTATGCCGTATTTTTCTGTACGAATACTTTTTTTCCGGCTAAATCTATTTGGTTACGAATCAGTTCACTGTCAATATCTTTTTTGCTTTTCATGATCCAGTCTGCGGGTTTTCGTTGTACCAGAATCTGATGTGTTTGACCTATCGGATCGGTAAACCCCAGATGTTTGCTTCGTTCTTTGGTAATTGTCAGGCTTTTGGCAATCAGATCGCAGTCGCCGGACGCGAGCATCTCAAACGATTCTTTCATATTGTTGTTTATCTTAATCGTAAGTTTTACATTCAGATAGTCGGCAAAAACCTGCAATAAATCAAATTGATAGCCCATAGGCGTTCCTCGGTAAACGAAATAGTCCGTAGAATTAAAATCGGTTAATGCAACAAGCTCGCCTTTTTCTTTGATGTGTTCGATGACGGAGATTTTATCTTTTTTTGAAGGCAAAATAGTTTCGTCTGCGCTTTTTTGCCTTTCAGCACATGAAATAATGAAGAAAAATGAGACAAGAAATGTATATAAAAAGAAGAAATGTTGATGTTTTACTGAAGATTTTTTTGTCATATTCCTATTTTTTTTAATCCTATATTTGGTGAATTAAGAGTTATGTTTTTGATAATCACTGAATTATTGTAGGTCATCTTGGTGTTTAAGGTTCTCATAATCAGCAGGTTGTAAGTTTTTGACGAAGTGTTGTATCTAAAAATAAACGAATACGAAAAAAGCACCTGTGTGAATATTCAAGTGCTTTTTTATCTTACGAAAGAGTTTCAAAAAAAATGCAAACTTATTTCTATCAGCTTCCTATGTCGCACATAAATTTGATTCTCATCAGGCGAATATCTTCTTCCGAGTATTCATCTTCGCCCAATTCGTCGAGTGCTTCCTGGATTGAGTCTGATTCTGCTTCGCGGAAATAATCAAGCACTTCGTCCTGATGATCAATATCAAGAATTTCATTGACGAAATAGTCGATATTAAGTTTTGTTCCTGAATTGACGATTGCCTCAATTTCGGTAAGCAATTCCGCAAGGCTCAGACCTTTGGCATCAGCGATATCTTCGAGCGAGATTTTTCGGTCGATGCTTTGAATGATATACACTTTCAGTCCGGATTTGTTTACCACTGATTTTACAATCATGTCCTGCGGTCTGTCTATTTCATTTTCTTCGACATAGCTTTTGATCAGTTCTGCAAATTCTTTGCCGTATTTATGCGCTTTTCCTGCTCCTACGCCTGAGATATTTTTTAGCTCTTCCAACGAAATAGGATATTGGATTGCCATATCTTCGAGCGAGGGGTCTTGAAAGATTACAAAGGGCGGTAATCCCAGACGTTTTGATATTTTTCGCCTCAAATCTTTCAATAAACGGAACAGTGTCGGATCTACCGCGCTTGTTCCTCCGCTTAGACCCGAAAGGGCTTCTTCTGCCGCTTCTTCGTAGTCATGATCTTGTGTTAGTTTCATCGAATAAGGTTTGTCTATAAATTTTTTTCCTTTTTCAGTCAATTTTAATAAACCGTAATTTTCAATATCTTTTGTAACTAATTTGTGTATCAGAGCTTGCCGTAGAATGGTATTCCAGAATTTCTCATCTTTGTCGCTTCCCGATCCGAATACTTTTATTTTGTTATGTTTGTATGACTTTATGGCAGCATTGGCATTTCCTGCCAAAATTTTGGCAACATGTTCGCCTTTAAATTTTTCATTCACTGCCAAAATAGCCTGAAATGCTTTCAGAATATAATCTTTTCCTTCAAATTTTTTCTTCGGATTTTTACAGTTATCGCAATTATTGCAAGCTTCAAGCAATTCTTCTCCGAAATAGTTGAGCAGCAGTCTCGGACGACACATCGACGACTCTGCATAGGCAACGGTTTCCAAAAGCAATTGTTTCCCGATTTCCTGTTCGGCAACGGGTTTTCCTTGCATAAATTTTTCGAGTTTCTGTATGTCTTTATAGCTGTAAAAAGTGATACATTTTCCTTCGCCGCCATCTCTTCCGGCGCGTCCGGTTTCCTGATAATATCCTTCAAGGCTTTTCGGAATATCATAGTGAATCACAAAACGCACATCAGGTTTATCAATTCCCATGCCAAAAGCAATGGTTGCTACAATAACATCGACCTCTTCCATAAGGAATTTGTCTTGATGTAAAGTGCGCGAGGCAGAATCCATGCCCGCATGGTAAGGCAAGGCTCGAATATTATTTACTTGCAAGGTTTCGGCTAATTCTTCTACTTTTTTCCTGCTCAGACAATATATAATGCCCGATTTCCCGGAATTGTTTTTTATGAAACGTATTATGTCTTTTTCCGGATTCACTTTTGGGCGTACTTCGTAATAGAGATTTTGTCGGTAGAACGAGGCTTTAAAAACTTTCGCATCTAAAATACCCAGATTTTTCTGAATATCGTGCTGTACTTTAGGCGTTGCCGTAGCCGTTAATGCAATGATAGGAGTTCGTCCAATATCTTCTATTATTGGTCTTATCCTTCGGTATTCCGGTCTGAAATCGTGTCCCCATTCGGAAATACAATGGGCTTCGTCGATAGCAAAAAACGAGATTTTTATTTGCTTCAGAAAGTCAATGTTTTCTTGTTTGGTTAGCGATTCCGGTGCTACGTACAACAGGCGCGTATCTCCTTTTAGAATGTCTTCTTTTACTTTTATTGTCTGCGCTTTTGTCAGCGATGAATTTAAAAAATGAGCGATTCCTTCCGTGTCGCTGTGGCTTCGCATCGAATCTACTTGATTTTTCATCAAGGCTATCAGCGGTGAAATGACAATTGCCGTTCCCTCCAAAATTATCGACGGCAATTGGTAGCATAACGATTTTCCTCCGCCCGTCGGCATCAGTACAAATGTATCTTTTCCGTCTAAAACATTTTGAATAACAGGTTCTTGCAATCCTTTAAAGCGATCAAAACCAAAATACCTTTTTAAATATTCCCGTAACGTTATTTTTTTCTTTGTATTCATTATAAACTAACTCTTTTTTTATTTTTCTCTTCTTAAAAGTATCCAAATCTTATTTTTTAATACTTTTGTCATATATTTTATGAATGATGGGCGATGAGTGATGAATGATTTCACAATCATCTCATATTACCCATATTTATTTTAATCATGTTCGCGTATGTCCGATAATAAATCAGTCTTGGACTGTTTCAAATATATAAAATATTATGTAATATATTTTAATAAAAAACAAATAGTTTAAGTATAAAACATTAAATGGTTTGATTCGTTTCTTTTTAAATACCTAATTATAAAGATAAGAAATATTTTAATTATTCATAAAAGTTTTTTTTTCAAAAAAAATAATTATACTGAAATTTTCACAATAAATGTCGGAAAAGCACTGATTAACAATTGTATAAAAATATTTATTTTTTTGAAAGAAAACTTGATAAATTGTTTTTACCTTGAAAAGTAGTGCAGAAATAAAACAAATAGCCATAAATACTATCTTGACCGAGAGTCGCTCTGTCGAGAAATTGGCAACTTATATCGACGAAGATTTTGTAGAAACCGTAAAATTGCTTTACCATTCAAAGGGAAGGGTCATTGTTTCCGGCATCGGGAAAAGCGCAAATATTGCCAATAAAATAGTAGCCACTTTCAATTCGACCGGTACGCCGGCAATATTTATGCACGCTGCCGATGCCATACACGGCGATTTGGGCATTATTCAGCAACACGACGTGGTTATTTGCATCTCAAAAAGCGGAAACACTCCCGAAATAAAGGTTTTAGTTCCGCTTATTCAGCGATTTGGGAACAAAATTATTGCCTTAGTTGCCCAAACAGACTCTTTTCTTGCCCGCAATGCCGACTTTATTCTCAAGTCGATTGTCGAAAAAGAGGCATGCCCGAACAATCTTGCCCCGACAACAAGCACAACCGCACAATTGGTCATTGGCGATGCGCTTGCTGTTGCCCTGCTCGAATGCCGTAACTTTGACTCTGCTGATTTTGCAAAATATCACCCCGGAGGAAGCTTGGGAAAAAAACTCTACCTGAGAGTTAAAGACTTGTACCAAACCAACGAAGTGCCCAAAGTAACTCCGAACACAAAAATTAACGATGTCATACTTGAAATATCATCAAAACGGCTTGGTGCGGCTGCGGTTGTCGATCAGCACAATGCGCTGCAAGGCATTATCACCGACGGCGATTTAAGGCGAATGCTTCAGTTGAACGTCCCGCTGAACAAATTGACGGCAAAAGACATAATGTCTGCCAATGCAAAAGTTATTGGCGAAGATGAACTGGCAGTGAACGCTTTTGACATGATGAAAAAAAACAGCATCACACAGCTTGTCGTGCTGAAGGGCGATAAATATCTTGGAATGGTTCATATTCACGATATTTTGCGCGAAGGAATTGTTTGATTGTGATAGAAAATCTCGTTTAATGTTTGTATTTTTGCAACTATTTGATTTTTTGTTTGTCATTAAAACAATTGAAAAACACACCAATCGTTGTTTTTAAGCATATTTTCACGAATGTTGGAACTTAATTTTAGTTTTTATGAGAAATTTATTTTCTAAAACACATAATAACAGGCGATATGTGAACAAACGAAAGGAGTTGTTTTGCTTCCTCTTTGTTTGTATCTCTTTCGCATCGTTTGGGCAGCCGACCAAAATACGCGGAACCGTCACGGACGCAGAAACAAACGAGCCGCTGCCTTTTGTAAATATTTCGTTTATCGGAACAAACATCGGAGGAATAACAGATTTTGACGGAAACTATTTCCTTGAAACCAGAAACGAAGTAGATTCGCTGCAAGTTTCGTATTTAGGATACGAGCCGCAAAAAATAAAGGTGAATAAGCATGTTTTTCAGACAAAAAACTTCAAATTGCAGCCGACATCTATCGCTTTAGAGGAAATTGTTGTGCTGCCGGGCGAAAATCCTGCCTTTCGCATTCTGCGCAACATAAACAAAAACAAAGAGAAAAACAATCCGGCGAAATATAAATATTGGGAATGCGAAGTGTACAACAAAATGGAGATTGATGTAAACAATATTGACGAGGATTTTAAAAAACAAAGAGTGTTTAAACATTTTCAGTTTATTTTTGATTATGTCGATACTTCGGCAGTTACCGGAAAGTCTTATCTTCCTGTTTTTATTTCCGAGACCCTTTCAGACATGTACGTGCAGAAAAAACCCCATAAAAAGAAAGAACTCATTAAAGCAAACCGGATTTCAGGCGTTGAAAACGAAAGTGTTATGCAATATACCGGACACATGTATATCGAGGTCAATGCTTACGATAACTTTATTCCGGTCTTTGGCAAGCAGTTTGTCAGTCCGATTGCCAATGTCGGACGCGCTTATTATAAGTATTATCTTATTGACAGTTCATACATCAACAATAAATATTGCTATCAAATTTCGTTCAAACCTCGCCGCAAGCAAGAACCTACTTTTACGGGCGACTTTTGGGTGCATGACACCACTTGGGCTTTGACAAAAGTAAAGGTGCGAATAGCCGAAGATGCAAACATTAACTTTGTGAATGACTTGGTGGCAACCCAAGAGTTTCAACAAATCGGGGATTCTGTATGGTTTCTGAAACGCGACCACCTTTTCGTAGATTTTAACCTGAAAGACTCAACCACCGGATTTTTTGGACGAAAAACAACAACATACAAAAACGTTGTCGTAAACAAAGCCAAACCGGCAGGTTTCTTTGACGACAAAGCCCGACAAATAACCATTTCCCTTGAGGGCGCAAACAAGAGAGATTCTGTATTTTGGGCAACAAACCGCCACGAAAAACTTTCTATCAAAGAAGAAAATATTTACAACATGGTCGATTCGATAAAAGAAGTTCCGGTATTTCGCACTTTTGTTGATTTGATTACACTCTTTGTGTCGGGATACCACGTTTGGGGCAATTTTGAATTCGGACCTTATTATACGTTTTACAGTTTTAACGAAATAGAAGGCAATCGCTTTCGGCTTGGCGGGCGAACCAGCAAGGCTTTCAGCACAAAAATTAGGCTCAACGGACATTTGGCATACGGCACAAAAGACGAAAAATTCAAATACAGGCTGGGCGCAATGTATCTTTTCTCGAAAAGACCAAGAACAACTGCCGGATTTCAATATCAACACGATATGGAACAACTCGGATTGAGCGACAATGCTTTTATGATGGATAATATTTTGTCGTCGGTGCTTCAGCGCGAACCGGTGTACAAGCTTACAATGCTGAACGAATTCAGTACGTTTTACGAAAAAGAATGGCACGAAGGTTTTTCAAACAAAATATCATATCGATACAGAAAAATACATGCAAACGAACATATCCCTTTTCAGGAATTTGGCACAGATCATTTTTTGGACAATATCGTAACATCTGAAATAAAGCTGAACACCCGATACGCATACAATGAAAAATTCGTTTATGGCGAATTTCAACGTGTAAGTCTCGGAACTAAATTTCCGGTAGTGAACATTGACCTGATTCTGGGCATGAAAGATGTATTTGGCGGAGATTACAGCTACTTCAAAACGAACATCAACATTCAACATGATTTTAACATAAATCCTATCGGGCATTTTAATTCTATTATCGAAGCCGGAAAAATTTGGGGGAAACTGCCTTATCCCTTGTTGAAATTGCACGAAGGAAACGAAACTTACGCTTTTGATGATTTTGCCTTTAATATGATGAACTATTACGAATTTGCCAGCGACAGATACGCCGGTTTGTATTGCGAACATCATTTCGAGGGACTGTTTTTGAACAAAATACCTCTTTTCAGAAAGTTAAAATGGCGCGAAGTGATTTACGGCAAAGGGCTAATTGGCAGAATCAGCGAGTCGAACAAGAAAGTCATGTATTTTCCCAAAGGCTTGACCGATTTGTCGAAAAAACCATACTATGAAGCAGGCATAGGAATTGAAAATATTTTTAAAATAATTCGCATCGATGCCATTTGGAGGTTGTCGTACTTAAATCAACCGAATATTCAAAAGTTTGGCATCAGAGCAAAATTACAGATTGTTTTCTAAACAATTATTTATACTTTCGGAACGAAAAAATAAAAGCATAACAAGATTTCTCCAAATATTTGCAATAAAAAACCGATTGCAAAAGTTTGAAAACATATATAGAAGATTGGTTTTGAAATATATACACAGATATGAAACTACGCACAGAAGATATTGTTAAGAAATACGGAAAACGCACCGTTGTGAATAAAGTAACGATTGAGGTAAATCAGGGCGAAATTGTGGGCTTGCTCGGTCCGAACGGGGCAGGAAAAACGACCTCTTTTTATATGATTGTGGGCTTAATCAAACCCAACGACGGAAAAGTTTTTCTTGAAGACACGGAAATTACAAAAATGCCCATGTATAAACGCGCGCAAATGGGAATCGGCTATTTGCCGCAAGAGGCTTCTGTATTCAGAAAAATGTCTGTTGAAGACAATATAAAAGCCGTTTTAGAGATGTCGAAAATGTCAAAAGAAGCGCAAAACGAACGTCTTGAGAATGTTATCGAAGAGTTAGGTTTGGGGAAAGTGCGAAAAAGTCTTGGGATACAACTCTCCGGAGGCGAGCGTCGAAGAACCGAAATAGCGCGTGCGCTTGCCATTTCGCCGAAGTTTGTGCTTCTCGACGAGCCTTTTGCCGGTGTTGATCCGATTGCCGTCGAAGATATTCAAAATATTGTGGCAACGCTTAAAGATAAAAACATTGGCGTGCTTATTACCGACCACAATGTACACGAAACCCTTTCGATTACCAACAGGTCGTACTTGCTTTTCGAGGGCGAGATTTTAATGTCGGGCAATGCCAAAGAACTTTCAGAAGATCCGAAAGCACGCGAATTGTATCTCGGCGATAAATTCGAATTGAGACCTTGAGTTCAACATGAGGCATTGTGTTTCTCATCATGCCGCTCTTGAACCCCGTGCGCCGCACTGAAAAGGCATTTTTGCTGCTCAATGCGGGAGGCTGTGGCTCAATTTTGCACAAAACATGTTTTGGTAAGTTTTGTGTGTGCTATTTTTTATCACTTTGCTTAAAAAGCAGCTCTTTTTCTTGTTTTGAAAGACTGTCGTAGCCTGATTTTGAAATCTTATCCAGAATTTGATCTATTTCTTTTTGCGTATCAAATTTCTGCTTGTTGTAGTCATAATCACTCGTCGGGCGACGGCTGCCTTGCGCGAAATTGTCTTTTTTATAGCTTACTTTCATGCGCGATGCTGATTTCTTTTTGAAAAAATGAGCAAACTTTTCAAGAAATTTCTGAAATCCGCCGGAAAGGTCGTTTCTCTTCTTCAGTTGCATGATATAATACAAACCAAAAAATGCACCTCCGAGATGTGCGATATGACCGCCCGCATTTGAGTTTGGAATCATCATAAGATCAAGAATTACAGAAACTATTCCAATATATTTTAGTTTTACGGGACCGAAAAACAGCAGATTGATTGCAAAATTGGGACGATATACACAAGTTGCAATAATAATTGCCATTACCGAAGCCGAAGCTCCAAGTGCAAGAGCTTGGTCTTTAACATTGCTGAATGCCGGGAAAATATTATACGACAAAACAAACAAAAATGCGCCCGATAGTCCGCCCAACAGATAGACGGTCAGCAATTGTCGCTCTCCGATAAATTGATAAAATAGCGTTCCCAACCAAAACAGCCAAAGCATATTGAACAATATATGAAAAAAGCCTTCGTGTAAAAACATGTAAGTAACAGGAGTCCATATTCGGAACACGAGCGAAAGTAAATCTGCCGGAACAGACAATACCCCAACAAGGGTAAACCCGCCGACAGATTCAATATTGAACAGAAAGAATATGACATTAAAAACGTGTACAACCAAAAAGACCGCAACATTTATGGCAATCAATCGTATGACAATATTACTATTTGTATAAAAATTTTTTATTTCGTCAATAAATCCCATTGTTTTTGCTTGTTTATACTTTACATTATTTCTTTTATCGAAATTGAATCAGTTTTTGAACAAGCGAACAAAAATAAAATAACATAAAGTTTGTTGTTTATACTATAAAATTTACATAAAACCTTGATACGGCTTTATTCCCCAAATTTTTAAGAGAACAAAACCAAAAATCATTCCACCCAAGTGAGCAAAGTGCGCAATATTATCGCCTGAAAATCCTGCAACGCCCGCAAAAAGTTCAATGATGCCGTATATTATTACAAAATATTTAGCTTTCATCGGAATAGGAGGAAACAGCAACATGAGTTTCTCGTTGGGGAAAATCATGCCAAAAGCAAGCAATAAGCCAAAAACAGCACCGGAAGCTCCGATAGTAGGCGGCAAATTGGCAGCTCCGCTTGCCACTCTTCGGACAACATCTATGGCTTGTTGTGCATAAAAGGTGTTGTCTGACTGCATTATCCAATTGTCTTTTAAGTCTTTTACGTATTGCGACGGGTAGTTGAGATTGCCTTTCAAAAACCGCGAAAAGTGTTCGGGCGAAGGCGAATCTAAAAAAGCAACAGCAGCTTCGCGAACCGATTCGACATTCCACCAATTGATTAAGGTGTGAATCAGCGCCGCTCCAATTCCCGTAACCATATAGAAAATGAAAAAGCGTTTTCCGCCCCACATTCCTTCGAGTATGCGCCCAAACATCCAAAGGGCAAACATGTTGAAAAACAAATGCCCGATGCCTCCGTGCATGAACATATAACTTATGTATTGGTAAGGCTTGAAATATTCCGACTCAATGTAATAAAGTCCGAGAAAATGCGTCAAGTCCATCTGAAAAGTTTGCTGAAATGTTACCGTGCCTAAAAAAAAGACGATATTCAGCAACAATAAATTTTTAGAAACAGGGGGTATGTTTGATAAAATATTTCCTCTTTGTAGCATATGTTTTGTTTTTTAGTTCTTTATGAATTTTTTGTCAATGTCTTCGTCTGCAATAATGGTGAAAACAGTTTTTCCCTCTTGCGTATAATTGGGCATTTTGCAGGCAAAAAGTTCATCGACCAGATTGCGCATTTCTTCGTGGCTCATTTGTTTTTTCACAAATATTGATGAGGTTTTTGCCATTGTCAGCGCAAGTTTTTCCTGATACTCTGTTTTTATGTCAAGTTGGGTTCGTTTGTAGAAATTTAAAAGCTCGGAAAGAAAAGTTTCCGGATTTTGTTCTGCAAATTCTGCGGGAATGCCGTGAATAACAAAGGTGTCTTTCCCGAATTCGCCTATTTCAAATCCTAAAAATGCTAAATCTTCTCTTATTTCGTTCAACAACAAAGTTTCGGCATGGCTTGTTTCAAATTTTACGGGATACAATTTTTTTTGCGAAGTTTTCTGCAAACTACTGTGTTCTTGTGTCAGTTTGTGCATATAGTTTTCATAAAGAATGCGTTCGTGCGCTCTTTTTTGGTGAATTACCATAATGCCTGATTTGACTGGCGTAATGATATATTTGTTTTTGATTTGTATGAAATTCCGGCTGTCGTCATGCTTGTTTTCGAGCGAAAGTTTGCTTTGTTTTTCTTCACTCACAGGTATTTGTTCAATAAACGAACGTTCTGTATCTGTCGGGCTTTTTTCGTTTTTAAATCCAAAATACAGCTTATCCCAATTGTCGAAATTTGATTTTTCTCTGTATTCAGCGTGTGTTTTGTTTCTGTTGTATGCTTTTTGTTCTTCTTTAAACGGGTTGTATGTCGGATCGACCTCAATAACAGGCTGTTTTATTTCTGTATTTGAGTTTGGCATAGGAATGTGAATTGCATCTTTGGTGTCAAAATCAATAGAGGGCGTTAGGTTGTGTTTGCCGATGGCTTCTTTTATTGTTGCCCTGATTATTTGAAAGATAGCAGGTGCATTTTCAAATTTTATTTCTGTTTTTGTCGGGTGAATATTTATATCAATACTTTCAGGAGCAGTTTTCAGCTTCAGAAAGTAGGGCGGAATGGTATTTTCCTGCAATATATCTTCGTATGCCAACATCAGTGCTTTATGAAAATACGGGTGTTTCATGTATCGATTGTTGATAAAGAAAAACTGTTCGCCCGGTGATTTCTTGGCAAATTCAGGTTTTGTAATAAATCCGTTTATTGCGATAAGGCTTGTTTGCATATTTACATCAATAAGAGCTTTCGCATATTTTTTTCCGAAAAGTGTTACAATCCGCTGTTTTAGTGTTTGTTTGGGCAGATTGTAAATTTGTGTGTTGTTGTGATACAAATCAAACTGAATGGTGCAATTTGTCAGCGCGATTCTTTGGAACTCTGTTACAATATGTTTCCATTCGTAGGTATCTGATTTCAGGAATTTTCTTCTTGCGGGAATGTTAAAAAACAAGTTTTTGACGCTGAAATTGCTTCCTTGCGGGCAGTTGGTATTTTCTTGCGATTTCACCTCAGAGCCTGCGATAATCAGGTGAGTTCCGAGTTCGTCGGTTTTTCGTTTTGTTTTCAGTTCCAGCTGTGCAACGGCTGCGATAGAAGCAAGTGCTTCGCCTCTAAAGCCCAATGATTGAAGCTTGAAAAGGTCGTCGGCTTTTCTTATTTTCGATGTAGCATGGCGTTCAAACGCAAGGCGCGCATCGGTTTCAGACATTCCGCAACCGTTGTCAATGATTTGAATCAGTGTTTTTCCGGCATCTGTAATATTCACTTTTATTGCCGTGCTGTTTGCATCTACTGCGTTTTCGACAAGCTCTTTAACCACAGATGCGGGTCTTTGAATTACTTCGCCGGCAGCAATTTGGTTGGCTACGGAATCCGGCAAAAGTTGGATAATATCGGTCATAAATCAGAAAATAAACGAACTATGTATGTTTCGCCTTTGTTGCACAAGAGATACGCATATTGCTCCATTGGGGCGAAGTTTCTTGGGTAATAAATAGCAATTTTTCCTTATTTTATCCTAAAAAAAGAGGACTTCAACATTGGTGTAAAGAACCAGGTATGCGAGAAAACCCAAGACCGCGATTATCAAAATCAGCCGTAGGTTCGATTGCTTATTCGAGCGGCTCAATCTTTCCTGATGATATTGCCTGCGCATTTGTCCTTTGATTCTGCGTTTTCGATCGCTTTGTTTTTCGTTTTCGTCGTAAACTCCGATTTCTCGTTTTGCCTGAGCAATGCGCTCTTCCAGATCTTCTTTGTCCGGATCGTAATATCTGGGTTTGTACTCAAAAACATTGTGTTTGGGCACTTTAAACATATTTATTCTCATGCGTTTATATTTTTATAATTAAGTACGAAATAGCTTGCAAGCTATAATAATATTTCATGAATAAAGTCTCGTCATAGAAATGGTTTACGATTCATTATTCATCATTAATCGTATAATTTCCACACTTTCACCTGTCATGGCAGAAATATCGGCTATGTCTATGCCGGTTTTGTAAAGTTTGTTTATGATTTTCCTGAGTTTTTGTTCGGCTTCTTTTTGTTTTTGCTTGGCTTCTTCCTCTCTCGCTTTGGCTTCTTCCTCTCTCGCTTTGGCTTCTTCTTTTTGTTGACGTTCTTCGTCTAATTGATTTTCAAGCTTTTCTATTCCTTTGTAATACCGCTTTTCTGCATCAATACGCTCTACTATTTCTTCATCTAAAACTGCGTTTTCTGTAATTTTTGGATAAACAAATCCAAAAATCGCTCAAGACGGGTGTTCTTTTTTTCAACATTCTCTTTCGGGGCGGCAATCAAAATGAAACTTTGGTGAGTCAAAAGTTCTATAAACGTATTTTTTTGTTGAAGCTCTTTTTGTCTGACAATATCAAAAGGCTTATTATCAACTCGAATGGCGCGACAAGAGTATTCCGGCAAGTCGAAACCCAAAATGTAAATTGAGATGATTGGCAAAGGCAAAGTTTTTTCTTTGCCTTTTGCGTCGATGATGGTTTCTTCTTTCAAGTAATTTTTCGCCAAATACCGACGAAATCGAATTATAGGATCGGGCGTTTTGTACTTTTGTACTTCTACCAAAACGCTTCTGTTTTCGCCCGACTCGTTTTGAATAACGGCTTTAAAATCAAACCTTGAAATGTTTATGTTACCCAAAATACGTGTGCTTTCTTGCGGCTTGGATTGCAAGGAAACGACTTTCGTGTCTAAGATTATCGATAAGACAATTTTTGCGATTTGTTCGTTTTCCATTAAATATTTAAACGCACTGTCGTAAATGGGATTGATTATTTTCATCGTAAATCTTTATTTGGTATTATTGCTTAGAAGACAAAGATACATGATAATTTTTAATTTTCACAAAAATTAAAACAAGCTCAATTCTTCTTGCCTGCAATTTCCTCTTGGTGAAGAGAGTTAGGGAGATTGATTTTCTTGTTGAAATTGCTTTTTTTATCTTTCGCCACATGTTCAAACAGAGGAATGCAATAGTCGTTATTTCGGTTTTTCTTCATAAATTTGGGAAACTATTGTGATTTTTTTAAGTATTTTGCGACAAATTAAAAAATGAAGAATTTAAACAAACACATGAGACATTTAATTATTAATGCTAAAATTATAAATGAGAACAAATCTTTTCGTGGTGCTGTTCTGGTTTCGGGGAATTTCATAGAAGATATTTTTACATCTGAAGTTCCTGAAGCCTTGATGAATACTTGTAAAATAACAGATGCGAAAGGGAATTTATTGCTTCCGGGAGTGATTGACGATCAGGTTCATTTCCGAGATTTTGAGCTTGCGTATAAGGGAGATATTGCAACAGAATCAAAAGCTGCCATATCCGGCGGCGTTACTTCTTTCATGGATATGCCAAACACCATTCCTCAAACGACAACGCAAGAGAGAATGAACGAAAAATTTCGGCAGGCAGAAAAAAATTCCTATGCAAACTATTCGTTCTATATGGGCGCAACGAATGATAACATAGAAGAAATTCTCAAAACAAAGCCGAAAGAAGTTTGTGGCGTTAAGATTTTCATGGGTTCTTCGACGGGAAATATGCTTGTTGATAATCCGCAAAGCCTCTCGGCGCTGTTTGAAAAATGTCCGCTCCTTATTGCCGTTCATTGCGAAGATGAAGCTATTATACGAAAAAATACCGATAAATATAAAAAGGAATTTGGCGATTCGTTGCCTATTGCTTTTCATCCGCGTATCCGAAACAACAAAGCCTGCTTGAAATCGAGCAGCTTGGCGATAAAACTTGCACAAAAGTATGACACAAGATTGCATATTTTGCATATTTCGACAGCCGAAGAGGTCAAATTGCTGCAAAAGCTCAAAAGCATGAAGCAAATCGGCAGAATAAGCTCAGAGGTGTGCGTGCATCATTTATGGTTCGATGACAGCGCTTATGCGAAACATGGAACGCACGTAAAATGGAATCCGGCAATAAAATCAAACTCCGATAAAATGGCACTTATCGAAGGACTCAAAAACGCAACGCTCGATGTTGTGGCTACGGATCATGCGCCTCACACATTGGAAGAAAAAAACAATACCTACTGGAACGCGCCGTCGGGAGCTCCGATGGTGCAACACTCTTTGTCTGCCATGCTCGAATTGTACAAGCGCAATATTTTTTCGTTGGAGACAATCGTGGACAAAATGTGTCATGCTCCGGCGCGACTTTTTAATATACACAAACGCGGATTTATCCGAAAAGGATATTTTGCAGATTTGACCATTGTGGATTTGAACAACAAATGGACGGTCGATAAAAAAAATATCCTTTACAAATGTGCTTGGTCGCCAATGGAAGGAACAAATTTTCACGCAAAAGTAACACATACCTTTGTAAACGGGATTCCTGTTTTTGAAAACGGGAAATTTGCAGAAACAAAACATGCCATGAAACTGCAATTCGACAGATAATTTATCAATTTTGAAACAAAAATTTACTTATGGAAAGTGCCGAAAAGGAAAAACAAATACATTTGAAAGAGCTTTACACGGCTCACCCCAACATAAAAAAATTATTGTCAAACATAGCGAATAATGCTTCAAAATTCCAATTGAAAGGAGGAAAAGGCTCGAGTTACAGCTTGTTTGCTGCCGGATGTTTCTTGCAAAACAAAGCCCAAAACCTTATCGTTCTTAACGATAAAGAAGCAGCAGCTTATTTTTATAACGATATTAAAAATATTGTAGGCGAAAAAGATGTTTTCTTTTTTCCTTCCTCGTACAAACGCTCGATGTTTTCAAGTTTGAACCAGAAGATTGACCCCTCGAACATAATTTTACGCACAGAAGTGCTGAATAACTTTCAAAAAAACAAGAAAGAAAGCATTATCGTAAGCTATCCTGAAGGAATCATTGAAAAAGTCATCACACGCACGAATCTTGAGAGCAATACCTTGCATCTGAAAAAAGGCGAAAAACTATCCATTGATTTTGTTGAGGAAATTTTGATCGAATATGGCTTTGAAAGGCTTGATTTTGTATTTGAACCCGGACAATACGCCGTAAGAGGAAGCATTGTTGATATTTTTTCGTTCTCGAACGATTATCCTTTCAGGCTTGATTTTTTTGGCGACGAGGTTGAATCTATCCGAACCTTTGATATTGTCAGTCAGCTGTCAAAAGCAAGTTTGCAGGAAATTACGATTGTGCCGGATATTCAAAATAAAGTAGAAGACGAGACGAAAACCTCGTTTCTCGAATTTATAAACAAAGATACGTTTGTATGGCTTGGCGATACGCATTTTCTGCGAGAGAGAATTGATATTTTACACCAAAAGACAAAAGAATTAGACAAAAAAACGGAGAAGGAAAATCAGGAGCTTATAAATTTCAGCAATAAATTTATTTCAAAAGACGAATTTTCCGAGCAACTGAAAGCATTTACAACCATTGAAATGAATACAAAGCCGTTTTTCGAGCCGAAGTTTGTGATTCATTTCAATACATCGCCTCAAAAAGATTTTAACAAAAATTTTGAACTGCTTGCAGAAGACTTGCTTGAAAAGACCGAAGAAGGCTATCGGCTTTTTATTCTTTCCGAAAATGAAAAGCAACACGAACGGCTGAATGCTATTTTTGAAGAAAAAAATCTTGACGATTTGTTTACATACACGCCTGTTTTGAATGTCATACACGAAGGATTTGTAGATCATGATCTGAAAATGGTTTTTTATACGGATCACCAAATTTTCAAGCGTTTTCACAAATTCAGCTTAAAATCCGACAGCCCTGTTTCCGGCAAAGAAGCCATGTCAATTCAGGAATTAAGCAACCTGAAACCCGGCGATTTTGTTGTACATGTTGATCACGGAATAGGCGTATTCGGCGGATTGCAAAGCCTTGAAGTGAACGGGAAAATGCAGGAAACAATCCGCTTGATTTATAAAGACAACGATGTTTTGTTTGTGAGCATTCATTCGCTACACCGAATTTCAAAATACAGAGGTAAAGAAAGCACTTCGCCCCAAATTCACAAACTGGGCTCCGGCGTTTGGCAACGGCAAAAAAACAAAACCAAAAGTAAGGTAAAAGACATTGCCAAAGAGATAATCGCCTTGTATGCAAAACGAAAAGCTCAAAAAGGCTTTCCTTTTTCGCAAGACACTTATCTTCAGCATGAGTTAGAATCTTCGTTTATTTATGAAGACACGCCCGACCAAGTGAAAGCAACTTCTGAGGTGAAAAAAGATCTGGAATCTGAAATTCCGATGGACAGACTTGTGTGCGGCGATGTCGGTTTCGGGAAAACCGAAATAGCAATCAGGGCTGCCTTTAAGGCTGTTGCCGACAATAAACAGGTGGCGGTCTTGGTGCCGACAACCATTCTGGCATTACAACATTATAAAACCTTTAGCGAAAGATTGAAAGATTTCCCGTGTAAAGTAGATTATATCAGTAGATTGCGAAAAAGAAAAGATCAAAAAGAAAGCCTAAAAGCCTTAGAACAAGGAAAGATTGATATTTTAATAGGCACGCACAAGATAATCGGGAAAGAAACGAAATTTAAGGATCTGGGACTGCTTATAATCGACGAGGAACAAAAATTCGGCGTGTCGGTAAAAGAAAAACTAAAAACGATAAAAGTAAATGTAGATACACTCACGCTGACGGCAACTCCAATTCCGCGAACGCTTCAATTCTCGCTGATGGGCGCAAGAGACCTTTCGGTGATAAAAACTCCGCCTCCGAATCGTTTCCCGATTATAACTGAACTTCACACCTTTAACGAAGATATTATCCGAGAAGCTATCAATTATGAAATAGAACGAAACGGACAGGTCTTTTTTATCAACAACCGCATTCAAAATATTCTTGAAATAGAAGCGCTGATAAATCGGCTTTGTCCGCATGTGAGAACAGCCGTGGCACACGGACAAATGGACGGGCAAAAACTGGAAAAAATAATGCTCGATTTTATCAATGAAGAATACGGCGTTCTGATAGCCACGACCATTATCGAATCGGGGCTTGACATTCCCAATGCGAACACCATAATCATTAATAATGCCCAAAATTTCGGTTTGAGCGACTTGCACCAACTGCGCGGAAGAGTTGGACGCGCCAATAAAAAGGCATTTGCGTTTTTGCTTTCCCCGCCCCTGTCGGCACTTACGCCCGAAGCTCGAAGACGATTGCAAGCTATTGAAAATTTCTCGGAACTCGGAAGCGGATTCAATATCGCACTGCAAGACTTGGATATTCGCGGCGCGGGAAATCTGCTCGGCGGCGAACAAAGCGGATTTATCTCTGACATAGGATTTGAAACCTACCATCGAATACTCGACGAAGCCCTGCTCGAACTTAGGGAAAACGAATTTAAGGAATTGTTCAAAAAAGGCGAAATAGACGAGGAAAAATTCGAAGATATGAAATTCGTAAGCGATTGCCAAATTGATACCGATTTGGAACTTGTAATTCCCGAAACGTACATTAATAATGTTGCCGAAAGAATAAAACTTTACAGAGAACTTGACAATACCGATACCGAAGAAAAACTTCTTTCCTTCGCAAGCCAATTAAAAGACCGCTTCGGCGCGTTGCCGCAAACAACCGTAGAACTCCTCGACGTGGTAAGACTCAGATGGAAAGGCGTTGCTTTGGGATTTGAGAAAATTATCTTGAAACAACAAAAAATGATTTGCCATTTTATCGCAGACAACGAATCAGGATATTTTCAGTCGCCGATTTGGACGCTGATACTCAAATATCTGCAATCGAACCCCAAAAAATGCAAAATGAAAGAAAACAAAAACAGATTGAGCCTGATTTTTGATAAAATAACAAACGTCAAAAGCGCAAACAAAATTCTTGACGAAATCAAAAAAAATCCTAATTAATTATAATATTATTTAAGAAATAAAAAGCATAATAGTAAAAAAATATTACAATTTGTACTAAAATTCAAAATTTTACTTTGAAATATATTGTGTACTATAATAAATTAATATTATATTTGTAAAAAAATTATTTACTTATGAATATTACAAAAAAAATTGAAGCACTAAGAGCAGAAAAAGGCTGGTCTGTTGCCAAACTTGCCAGAGAATCAGATATTCCGACCGTAAGCCTGCGCGTAATGCTGAGTAGAGACAATGTAAACAACTACAATGTTTTAGCCTTGAAAAAAATTGCCGATTGCTTAGGAACAACAGTCTCGGAACTCACAAAAGAAGCCGAAGAAGAAAAAGTAAAACCCCAACTCTCGAAAAAACAAATGGCTCAACTTCAGGAAATTATAAAAAATACGATTGAAAATTTCTTTGAAAACGAAAACCAACAAAACTATTTTTACAACGAAACCGGCGAAATTGTAGATGACAGTTAAGACAGAAAATGGCAACAAAGTCTATTTTTCAACGATTTAGACTTTGTCCTCATCAGAAAAAAAACGCTGCACACAAAAAAAAGCAAATACTAAAAAAAATGCTTTGTAAATAGATTTAATTCAATAAAAATCAAAAAATTAAGTATTCCTTCCCACGAAACTGTTGTAAAAGATATGAAAAAATTTTTTTAATATTAATTTTAAATTATAAGAAATAATAAATATTTTTACCGAGAACAAAACATGCAACACGTTCGTGAACTTTATTTTTGCAAGTTAAAAACACAAATAATCAACAAATTAAAGAAAGAAGGCTGTGTTTTTTCGTAAAAATACGAGATGAGGACACACCGTGCATTTTTAGCGAACGATTGAAAAGAGAATTACAGGTTTAATCAAACAAAACAACAATGGCAAACATTAAAAAAGTAAAAGGAGTAATTGCAATTTTGACAGGAGGAGGAGATGTTCCGGGACTAAATCCGGCAATCAGAGCGGTAACAATCAGAGCTTTGCGCGAAGGATACAAAGTCATCGGGCTTCGTAGAGGCTGGGCAGGAATCACCGAATTGATACGCGATCCGAAACACGATAACAGCAATAACTACATTGAACTAACCGACGAAATTGTGAACAAAGCCGGACGTACAGGAGGAACATTCCTACACAGTTCCAGAACACGCCCAAGTCATCTTCCCAAAGCAAACGTTCCGCAACACTTGAGAGAAACGTACAACAAAGAGGTGAATGATTTGACCCCCGAAGTAATCAAAAACCTTGAATACTTAGGTGTCGATTACCTTATTCCAATCGGCGGAGACGACACTCTGAGCTATGGCGTGCGTTTGTATTCCGAAGGAATCAAAGTAGTTGCCATTCCAAAAACAATGGACAACGACGTTCCCGGAACAGACTATTGCATAGGATTCAGCACATGCGTTACCCGAACAATCATGCTTACCAATATCCTAAGAACTTCGGCAGGCTCGCACGAACGCTTGTTGGTTTTGGAGGTGTTTGGACGCTATGCCGGTTTCACGGCAATGCTTCCGACAATGGCAGGAGCTGCAAACAGATGTGTGATTCCGGAATCTGAGTTTGATATTAACAGACTTGCCGAACTTTTGGCTGAAGATCGCAACAACGACCCAAGCAAATATTCCGTCGTATTGATTTCCGAAGGGGCAATGTTTGCCGGAAGCAAAATGATTTTTGAAAATGCAGAAAAAGACCAGTACGGACATGCAAAACTTGGAGGAATAGGAAGCATTATTGCAAAAGAACTCAAAGAAAGGTCTGCCCAATTTAACAACGGAATGCCTATCGGAATCATAAACCAAAAATTAGGCTATATGGTGCGCGGCGGCGATCCCGATGCCATTGATTCCATTGTGCCAATGGCATACGGAAACCTTGCTTTAGACCTTATCCTCAAAGGAATACACGGGCGTTTGGTTGTGCTGAAAAACGGACGTTATGACGATGTACCAATCAATGTGGTTACAAGCTCAAAAAAGATTGTCAATGTTCGCGAGCATTACAATACGGAGCGACTGCGCCCTTATTACAAAAGTTTTGAAATGAAACCTTTGTTCATCATGACCGGCGAAACCTTCTAAATCACAAGGGAAAAGAGGCTGTCTGAAAAATATCGAACAGCCTCTTTGCTGAAAATTGTCTTGCATTTTTTTCAAACGCGACCGCGTTTCGCGCTTTCTCAAAACAGATAATTATCGTAGGGATACCGTTTTTTGTGGATTTCTTTCACGTTTTGGTATAACATGTTTTTAAACTCCTCAATATTATCCTTGTGTTTAGCCGAAATGAAAAAACAAGGATTATTTTCCTGCGCAATCCAATGCCTTTTCATCTCGTCAAGCGTATAATTTTCTTTCGTTTTGGGCGATAATTCGTCTTCGTCTTTTTTCAGATAAGAATACGCATCTATTTTGTTGAACACCAAATAAGACGGTTTATTGACAGCTCCGATCTCAAGTAGGGTTTTCTGCACAACATTCACTTGTTCCTCGAAATTCGGGTGCGAAATATCAACCACATGCAACAAAATGTCTGCTTCTCTCACTTCGTCGAGGGTCGATTTGAACGATTCAACCAAATGCGTAGGAAGTTTTCTGATAAATCCGACGGTATCGGAAAGCAAAAAAGGCAGATTCCCAATAACCACTTTTCGCACTGTTGTGTCGAGCGTAGCAAAAAGTTTATTCTCTGCAAACACTTTCGATTTGCTCAAAAGATTCATCAAGGTCGATTTTCCCACATTTGTGTAGCCTACTAAGGCAACTCTGACAAATTTCCCCCGATTTTTTCGTTGCGTAATCATTTGCTTGTCAATTTTGCTCAATTGTTCTTTCAGCCGCGAAATTTTATCTCGGATTATTCTTCTGTCTGTTTCAATTTCTGTTTCCCCCGGACCGCGCAAGCCTATTCCGCCTCGTTGGCGTTCTAAGTGTGTCCACATGCCTGTCAGGCGCGGCAAAAGATATTGATATTGAGCCAATTCAACCTGAGTTTTTGCATAAGCTGTTCGTGCTCTGTTCGCAAAAATATCTAAAATCAAGTTCGTGCGATCTAAAATCTTACATTTTATTTCGCGCTCAATATTCCGAAGCTGCGAGGGTGTCAATTCATCATCAAAGATAAGCAGATCTATTTCGTTTTCTTTCACATAGCGCACAATTTCGTTTAACTTTCCCGACCCGACAAAGGTTCTTCGGTCGGGCTGCATCAGTTTTTGCGTAAATTTCTTCACCGGATTGGCTCCGGCTGTTTCAGTCAAAAATGCCAACTCTTGCAAATACTCATCTACTTCTTTTTCGCTTTGTTGTTGGTTAATAATCCCGATTAAAATTGCCTTTTCTACTTTTTTTTGGGTTTCGATAAATTCTCTCATCACAAATCGCTCTAAAATATTTCTACTTAATACTTCGGGAATTTCTCCGCAGAATGTCAATAATTGCTTGCCGCAATGTTTGGTTTGTTCCGTAAATTAAATCTTCATCTGTCGGAAAAGGTGCAGGACGACCGCCAATTTTTCTTCGTGTTTCTCGTTTCAGGGCTTTCAAATCGCCATTTGCCGAGTAAACCGCGTGTTCAAAAAAGTTTTCAGCCGAAACCGGCAATTCTTTTATTTTGCGTTGCGTAGCTGCATCAACATACTCGACGGTTCCGGCTATCAATGCCGATTTAAACTGAAGTGTTTCAATCACTTCGCATTGGATTGTTTTGTATTTTTTCCGTTTTATATCATTGCCTAAGGAATCTTTTTTCACATTTCCGCGTCCGTCGAGTTCATATTCCCAACCGTCTTGTATTCTTTTACTTTCCTCAAAACTTGATTCTTTTACTTGCTCCGGCGAAATTTCTATTCGTTTTATATTGATAAAAATAGTATAATCGTAATTGTTTTTTTTTCTTGCAGATGGCGTTATCGTGTATTCGAGCCATTCGTCATCAAAACGTTCTGTGCCAAACGACAGCAAATCTTCTTTAAATTCTTTTGACAAATTGTATCGCGCCGAATTTTTGAATGTTACCAACACATAGCTTGTTCCGTTTGCTTTTGCTTTTTGAATAAGGGCGGCAATATTTTGCAAGGCAGGATTGTATTTTTTTGCTTTAAGCAGCTCGTAATAAGCAATTCTATTGTTTTCGATATTGTTGGTTTCCATCATTTTTTTCGCATGGGCAAGATAAAAATTTGCTGCTTCTTTTTTGGCTGCAATAATTTTTTTGTCGTAATTTATGGTTTTGTAATTTATTGTTCGCCCATTCAGTTGCAGTGGCAAGACTTCATTCACCAAATTTTGTCTTCTTTTCAGGTTTTCGTACCGTTGCATAATTTCTTCCCACCTGTCGGGATTGCCTTCTTGCTGAAGAAACAAAATTCGGTCTCTATCTTTTTGGTTTGCTTTCGGATATGCTTGTTCTAAGGCAAGAATATCTTCTTCGCTGTTTCTTTTTTTTCTGAGTTTTTTTACTGCCACTTCCACTGCGGTGTTGTAGTTTCCTTTTTGAACATATTTTTTTGACGAACTACACCCAAAAGAAAAAGTTGAAACAATAAATATAAATAGTAAAACTCTCATAACAAAGTGTTTTTTCGGTTTTATAAATTTTAATGTCATATCATATTCCGAAATACAATCGTCTAAATTACGACTATCGGGAAATTGCTTATTCTATTGTTCAAAACTTATTGCTTTTTGTTTGATTCCTGATGTTTTTTTGCATTTTCTGCCATTCGCTAAAAAGTATGTACAAAAGCATGTATTTGCTTTATGGCATTTTTATTTTCAATAAACATTATTTCCTTGATAACTTGGTATTTATATTCTGATAGTGTTGCAGTTCCAACACTTCAAGTATTGTAAAAAAAAGCCCTGACAAAAAAATATCAGAGCTTATAATTATGTAATTATGTTTATACGATGAAATTCAACCAAAACATTGAATAGCCGTTTTTATTGCAATTGGAAATTAATCGGCACAGTGTACCATACTTTTACGTTTTTACCGCGCTGTTTTCCGGGCTTCCATTTCGGAAGTTTTTTCACTACTCTTATTGCTTCTGCGTCGAGCAATGGATCTACACCACGAGCAACGGTTACTTTATCTACTGTTCCTTTTTCCGTAACAACAAATCGCACATAAACTTTTCCTTTTATATCATTTTCTCGTGCAATGGTCGGATATTGAACATTTTTTGCAATAAACGTTCTCAACGCCCGTTCTCCTCCCGGAAACTCGGGCATCTCTTCCACGATGAAGAAAATTTGCTCTTCTTCTACTTCTTCCTCAACCTGTACGACTTCAATTTCTGTTTCCTGATCTACTTCTACGTCTTCAACTTCGTATTCTTCTTCGATTTCCACGTCGTCTTCTACAATATTGATTACCTCAGAAACTTTCGGCGCAGGCGGCGGAGGTGGCGGCGGTTTTACTTCTTGGCGTGTGACGGGAATTATATCTTCCTCAATCACAACATCTTCTATTTGAGCCAAATTCTCAACCGAGCTTGTTTCAGTTGACCATTCAAATGCCAATAGAATTACCCCAACCGTGATTAATAAACCTAAAAGGGTAAAGGTCCCTTTCCATTTTTCTAAATCAGCTTTTGCGTATTTTTTCGGTTCCATAATTTTGTTATTTAAAGATTTCTCAAAAATAAACATTATTTAATTTTATTACAAATATTTTTCAAACTAAAATGCCCCTATTTGTGCTTTTTTATTTGTTCATTTTGATGAATATTATTCGCGAACGACAAATATCTACGGCTTTACTGCGATGATTTTTTTACGATTTTTTTTTCCGTCGGTGTCAATTTTAATAAAGTCAACCTTAGCGATATTGTTTTCATGAAAAAATTGGTCTAATGTGGTCGTTGTAGCTCATTAGCCTTGTAAATACAGCTCAAAAAATGTGTAAATATGAGCTGAAAGTTTTATATTTGTGAGCTAAAAGACGATGATGAAATATAGAGAGCAGAAAATCATTAATTTTATTGAAAAATTAGGTCAAGTTTCTTCGCAAGAAATATTCTCAAATGTCAATATAGGGGTAAGTTATGCTACCTTGAAGCGGATTTTGGTAAAATTGGTTTCTGAAAATTATATAGCAGTGACAGGACAGGGAAAGAGTACAAAATATATGATTTCTCCTATTTATGATGTCATTCGGCTTATTGATATTGATGAATATTATCAAAAAGAGATTGATGATAGAGTCATAAAACAAGAATTTAATTTCTCAATTATAAATGAAACACTTTTGAATCATAATATATTTACTGATAGTGAATTAATAGATTTAAATCTCTTGCAAGAGAACTTCAAGAATAATATTTCTGAATTATCAGAAAGCAATTATAAAAAAGAGTTTGAGCGCCTTGCTATTGATTTGAGTTGGAAGTCTTCTCAAATTGAAGGGAATACTTACTCTTTATTGGAGACAGAACGTCTTTTGAAAGAAAAAGAAACGGCATCCGGAAAAACAAAAGAAGAAGCCATAATGCTTTTAAATCATAAAGAGGCATTAGATTTTATACTAAACAATTCAGATTACCTTCATCCTTTACAAATTTCTAAGATAGAGGATATTCATAGCATTTTAACTAAAGACCTTTCTTTAGCAAGGAATTTACGAAGACGAAGAGTGGGAATATCAGGAACTAATTATAGACCATTAGATAATGAATTTCAAATAAAGGAAGCATTGAACCAAACCTGCGATTTAATCAATGCAAAAGACAATGTTTTTGAGAAATCCTTATTGGCATTGGTTTTAATTTCTTATATCCAGCCATTTGAAGATGGAAATAAGCGAACCGCAAGAATTGTTAGTAATGCTATTTTGATGAATGCAGGGTATTGTCCATTATCTTTTAGAACGGTTGATTCTATTGATTATAAGAAAGCAATGCTTTTATTTTATGAACAAAATAACATTTATAATTTCAAGAAAATCTTTATAAATCAATTTGAGTTTGCTGTTAAGACTTATTTTTAGACAAGCGATCCACCAATAGTTTGTTGTTTTTTTGGTAATTCATTCATGCTTTTTCAGGAATGGCAACCACGTCTATTGTTCCCAAATTCGGAATAATATCTTCCCAGTTAGATTTATTGATTATTTTTTCTGATTTGGCATTAAATAGTTGATAGCTTTTTTCATTGAAAAAATCAAGATAAAAGTTAAAGTCAATTCCTTTTTCAGTCATTACATATTTGCCTATTTCAAAAATAATGGTTGGTCTATTTTCAGTTATCAATTTTGTTGCACCTTTAAGAACGAAAGGCTCATGTCCGTCGGTGTCAATTTTAATAAAATCAACTTTGTTGATGTTATTTTTATGACAAAATCGGTCTAATGTCGTGGTTTTTACTCCGTCTGCCGATTTTTCTATTCCCAAATGTACCGAATGCCTTTTTTTGTCCTTATTGTTTATCGTATCAACTCGCCAACTTGAAAATGCTTGTATATTAGACTTTTCACTTGGTTTATCCGAGATATATGTGTTAATGATATTTATTCTATCGGATAAATCAGGATTTAATTCTAAATTCCTTTTGAATTTTGAAATAGCATAATGCGTTGGTTCAAAAGAAAATATAGTAGCATTACCGGATTTTTTTGCATATTGCAATGCCATAAATCCAAAATTACCTCCAACATCAAATATAGTGTCATATTCCGATATGTTTATCAACGAAGAATTGGTAACATGCTTCTGAAAACCTCCGAATAAATACATTGATAAATCAAGACCTTCCTTTAAATCCAGTTCATAAGTAATGCCTTTTACTGTTTTCTTTACCTTTTTCTTGTTTTTACCTTTGAAAATAGAAACTGTTTTGTACAAAAAAAATGCAAGTGTTATCTTAATTTTTGTTATTGGCAATTTGTTGATTAAATTCATTATGGATTTTTTTATTAGTAATTAAAGCTTAGGCTTAAAAACGTAAAGTAACAAAATTAAACAAGTTTATTAATGTTACAAATTTTATTATAGCGAAGTGTTGCAAGAAAATCTTTATAAATCAATTTGAGTTTGCTGTCAAGACTTATTTTTAGACAAGCGATCCACCAACACAAGTGTATAAACAATGCGGGTAAAATTGGGTTTCAAAAAGTCGTTCCAATTTGTCCGCACTTTTGCTTTTATTTTCTATTTTTGAGGAAGTTACAAAATAAAAGGACGGCAAGTGCTACGAGCCGTGCAGATTTGGAAACTATTGCTTTCAAATCCCGCACTATTCATACACTTACCGTTGCCACCAATTAGGACAAAGTGTTCGAGCCTCAAACTTGTAATTTGTTATCTTTTTTGTATTTTTGCAAAAATGTGAGACACTGTCTCACAAATT
>PDWI01000488.1_pt1 | contig 64177 bp, 56 predicted proteins | sample 1430891 | NCBI WGS metagenome assembly PDWI01 (sample SAMN01162508, study PRJNA174530) | Oral metagenome, whole genome shotgun sequencing project. | biome: Marine environment; feature: Marine mammal; material: Swab sample of the gingival sulcus; isolation source: swab sample of gingival sulcus... | reverse complement strand
CATATATCCAGTGTCTTCCATAAGGGATATAAAGAAAAAACACCACAAAGGTGTTTTTTCTTTGACGTAAGAGACCATTTCATGGGGGCTGACGTTGCGGTCTTCGGGATTGGGCTTGAGGAAGGCAGCTGTTTCGCTTTGGCGGGCGGGGATGTCAAAATAGGTGAGGGTCATGGCTAAGGTGGCTGGGCCGCAGTTGTTCCATTCCTGGAACATGTGGGAGATGCCTTCTAGCCTGGCCTGGTTGGGAATAGACACCGGTGTGGCGCTGGGCGGAATAGGGGTGAAGGTTGGTGGTATGGAGGTGGAGGTTGGCGGCGGTGTAGGCGTATATTCTTGGGGTGCTGGCACCGATGTGTTGGTTGGCGGCAGCATTTTTGTGGCCGTGGGTGTGGGCGTGAACAAAATGGTCAGGTCTGCGGGGACAGCTACGGTGGGGAGAATGGCGACTTCTTGTTTGGGGGTACGCAGGTCTTGAATGGGCTGGGGTAAGCGGGACAGGTAGCGGGGCGGGATTGCTTTGAGCATCATGGGGGTGGCCAGCAAGAGCAGCACAACGGCCGTTCCCACCAAGAATAGCATCAATAGCATCATCTTTTTCTTTCCTGTCATCTATCCTCCCAGGCGTCTAGGGTTTTCTCCGTGTTACGAACTACGTCGGGCATTATAGCTAAAACGGGCAGATGACCAAAAGAACGGCCGTTATCGTAGGGCAACTCTTACTCATTTCTTAACCGCCAATTCCTGTTCCCGATACACATCCCCGCCATTCAGCCTGTATGCGGCATGAACGGTGGCGGCAGGCAGCAAATATCAACATATCAAGATAATATTGTCTTAATCAATCATGATCATTTATAATGGCAAGTAATTGAACATTCGCTGATGGCATTATTTGTTAGCCATTGGTAATAAAGGGTGAAGTCCGGTGCTTTGCTCTGCGGCAAAAATACCGGCGCTGTCCCGCAACTGTGAAGTCGAGTAAATTACGATTTACTAAATGGCCGTTTCTTAGTGACCGTCTAAAAACGAATCTCCGTTTTTCCTGGGGAAAGGTCACTTGAAGCGCATCTATCAATTCCATCACTTATTGATGGATGCGCCCGTACGCCTACGACTAAGCCAGATCCCCTTTCTGAAAAGCAAGTGATATTCCTCGCGGAAGGATGTGCTTTAAGCGGATGACGCGTTTCAGGAAGAGGCTCGCATGAAAAACCCGCAAGAACAAGAAACCAATATTCTGATCGCAGATCTCATCGACCTCAAATTGCTCCAACAACTCCAAGACTCCTTTGCTGAAGCCATGGGCGTGGCTGCCGTGACAGTAGATTGCAATGGCAAAACCATTACCGAAGCCAGTAACTTTTGCACCGTGTGTAATATGATCCGATCCACTAAAACTGGATTAGCACGCTGCCAGCGGTGTGATGCTGAGGGGGGACGTATTGCCCATGAACTTGAAAAGCCCTACGCTTACAAATGTGCTGGTGGCTTATTAGATGCCGCTGCCCCGATCATCATTGATGGTGAATACGTGGGCTGTATATTGTGTGGGCAAGTGATTCCCACTGATGAAAGAGAAGCGTTCATTCAAGACATTGTGGAACGAAATCTTCCCCTTGGCCTGCCGGCAGAAGCATTTGAAGCAGAAGTACGCAAGATGGAGCCGCTCTCCCGTGAACGGTTTGAGTCTGCTGTAGAGATGTTATCCCTGACAGCGAATAACATCATGCAAAATAGCGCCGCCAACATGGCTCAAAAACAACTCTTAAAAGAAGCCCAGGAACGCGCTGCCCTGCAAGCTGCTTTGCAAGAAACCCAAATTAAGGCCTTAAAAGCACAAATCAATCCTCATTTTCTCTTCAACTCGTTGACTTTGCTTGGATATACTGCGCTGGAAGAAGGCGCACCACGGACTGAAGAGATTGCCTATACCCTCAGCGATTTGTTACGATACAGCTTGCGCAATATGTCTTCTGTTGTAGAACTGGGTGAAGAAATTGAGATGATTGATCAATACCTGACAATTCAAAAAATTCGATTTGGAGATCGCTTGAACAAGGTGATCAATTTAGCGCCTGGTCTGGCTCACTTTGAAATTCCTTGCATGGTCTTGCAACCACTTGTGGAAAACGCAGTTATTCATGGAGCAGAACCATTGATGCGTCCTGTCACGATTACCGTCAACGCCTACCAGGAAAACGGCCGTTTAACACTCGAAGTTCATGATGATGGTGTTGGTATGCCGCCAGATGTTGTTGAAACCATCGAATCTGGGCATTTTGAGGATGATGGTCAATCTTTGGGCATTCATAATGTCTTTCAACGACTACAAAGTGAATATGGCAGCCAGTTTAGCTGTCATGTTACCAGCTTCGCTAACCTCGGCACCCGCTTGCGCCTTAACATTGATTTAGATTCAGAATCAGAGTCTAGTATCAATGGGGAGGCAGAGAGAGAATCCGCTATCTCACAAACATTGGGCAATCAAATCAACCTGTCCCACATTCAAATCAACAAAACCACCCCAGTAAACCATGATAACAAACTCTTAACACCACTAGGCTAAAAATAAACGTTCAGTCCCGCAAGACCCACAGGCCATCCCTCTAGGAGAAGCCAGTCAAGTCTGAGCGGTGACGCTTAGGAACGGGAATTCGATCATACGACCAAGTCGTTTCCTTACCGTTCCTTGAGACTGACGATGCAAATCCCTATTTATGTCATCGTTAGTCCTTAAGAAACAGATATGACTAGCATTTTACTTGTTGATGATATGCCGGTAATCCGGTCCACTTTGACCCGCATCATCTCTCAACAAAAAGATCTTTTTTCTCCCGTCTTAGAAGCTGCCAATGGGGAGGAAGCTGTTTCCCTGGCACGCAATCACAAGCCAGACATCATCCTGATGGACATCAAAATGCCTGGGCTGACTGGGCTGCAAGCCACTAGCATCATCCAGCAAGAACAGCCTGATGTTAAAATCGTCATGCTCACAGCTTACAACGAATTTGCCTACGTCCAAAGAGCACTTAAACTGGGCGCTCGTGATTACATTTTGAAACCAGTTCGTCCTCAAAAACTATTGCAGCTGCTGGCTGAAATCCGTCAGGAAATCCAGACTGAAAAACGTGAGATGCGCACCGTAGAAATCGTCAAAGATTCCTTGCAAAAAACAATGCCTGTCATTGAGACCAATCTCGTGGAAAATCTCATTCGAGGCACTAACCCAGAAGGTTCGACAGTCGATGAATCACTCGGTTATTTGGGCAAGCGGTTGGTGTGGCCTGTTGTCCTTGTGACCAAAATTGATAACTTTGATCAATTCACGCAAACCTATCCTCAAGTAGCGCCAAAACAAGTGTATGCCGATCTGGCTCAGTTGATTCGCAGGCAGCTTCCTGATGCAAATAGAGCGCTGGTGGGATACAGCAACCCAGGCCGTGTCGTCGCTATCGTCTCAACGGAACAATCGTTGGCAAAACCAGACCAAATTCGCACATTTTGTGAGCAACTGCGTCAGACCATCGCTGATAACCTGCCTTTTACCGTCACCATTGGTATGGGCAAACGCTACATGGGGTATGAATCGATTCCCCTTTCCTACGCAGAAGCAAACTTGGCTCGGCGTTACCACAGCCGTTCGCCAGGTAATCGTGTCGTTGACTTGAGTGATACCGTCGAAGAACAGCCGCAAGGAGAGAGTAGCGCCCGTTATCTGGTGCAAAAAGAGCGTGAACTGGTGCAAGTTGTGGAGTCTAACCAGATGAAGAAAGCGCAGCGGCTTATCAACGAAATAGTCGATTACCTTTCCCAGCGATATTACACACGGCCAGATGTCATGCGCAACCATTGTGCAGAGCTGGTAACGCTGGTGGCCTGGGGTGTCATTGGCGCGGGCACGAATGAGCCAACTGTGCTGGCGCTGCTGCACCAACAAGTGCGGGTTCTGAGTTCTTGGAAAACGGTGCCTGATCTGCGCGCGTGGACACTCAATAGCCTGACAGAACTGATGGCGCTCGTGCCAGCTCGTTCACAACGCCAGGATCCCATTCAATTGGCGATTACCTACATCCAGGAAAATTATCAAAGGTCAAATATTTCACTACAGCAAGTCGCAGATGAAGTGAATTTGAGCCAATCTCATTTGAGTTCGCAGTTCAAGTCACGAACTGGCACTAGTTATGTTAAGTATTTAACGGCGATACGCATGGACAATGCGAAAAAGCTGCTGCGCACCACGGATAAGAGCGTTGCTAGTATCTCAGAAATGGTGGGTTACCCGAACACCACCAACTTTTACCGCCATTTCCAAAAACATACAGGCATGACTCCCGCCACATATCGCCAAAAGAAAAAAAACGTCACCGTTTAGCACAGCTTTACCTCCACCCAATGAAGAGGGCGCCGGTCTATCCTCTTTGCGCTTTTTTCTGCAATTGCCGCAGCTGCATTTCCAAAGCTAACATCATTTCAATTTGAAGGTCAATCTTGGTTTCTGGGTTTAGCTTCTTGGTGTGAGCTGTTTGTTGGCTGATGCCATACACCGACAAAATACTGGCCAGGTAAGCATACAAACGATCAGATGGGCGGGGATTGCCTTGGCGCGTGATGCGTAATCTGGCTTGAAAATCTGGATGCATGGTGTTGATGGCTAAACGGCCGTTTTCCACTGTCACTCGTCTCTCTTCCCCGCCGGTGACAAACGCTACATCTAAATTAGAATCGGCCACCACTTCAGCTAATGCTTGCTGCACCACTTCTTCAAATTGACCAAATGTTTGCTCGCGCTGTTGCTCATTGACCCCTTGCAGCTTTTTCTTGATTTCCGCCTCAATGGGCAGCAACGTCTCATAAAGCAGCGTGCGGCTGCGGCTGCGCACAAAATCATCTCGATTGATGATGGGCTGCACCAAATTCCCTACTTCGATATAGCCCAACAAGTTGGGATGGCTCCACACGCTGGTCTTGTGCCGTGATTTCCGCATGAATGATTTGATTTCCGCTACATCCCCAATGCGGCGATCCCGAGCAAAAAAGCTAACCGGACGCTTTGCCGGGGGCTCTGCTGCGATTTTGCAATAGACTACCACCGGAAAATCACCATCTTTATAATTCACATGTAAAACGTGCTGGATAGAAATGCCGTCGATGGCGGCATAGTCAAATGCCATGCAAACCTGGGATGGTTGATTTGGCTCATGGACGGCGATGTGTAGGTTTGGTCGAGCTATGAGCCGCTCAAAATGATGCTCAATTTCCGCACGAATGGAGCCAACCGTTACTGACTGAAACCAATCCGAGGCAAAACCAGCCACCGTCACGATGCAGCCGGTACCACGGTCGGTGGGAAACGGCGCATCAACTCGTTTGGCTTCTTTGATGCCACGGTGCTGGTCGCGCGGCACAGTCAAGGTGTGGTGCGAGCTAAGTTCGTGCCTGGTTTGGAAGCTGACTGACGTGGCCGCAGCTCTGAAGGCGTGAACACCAAAACCGAAACGGCCGTTTACCCATGTTTGTCCCCGCTTTTGAGATTCACCAATATGGCTCACCACGCGCTCCAATGTTCTTCGCGTCATCCCCCGGCAGTTATCTTGGATGGAGACCGCGCGGCGGGCGCGGTCAATGGTGATGTCAAGGCGAATGGGGTATGGATACGCCTGTCCGCCTTCACGAAACAAAGCCTCAGCGTCATCCAAGGCATTGTCCACATACTCCATCAAGACCCGTTCGGTCGTTTCATACCGCTTGGCAATTTCATTGAGCATCAAGACAGGGTCTGAAATCTCCAGGTCAATGGTCCCTGGCGTTTTCGCGGCAAATGGTTTCGAGGATGCGTTAAACATGGGAACCCCCTTTTTTTACCGCAGAGGAAACCAGACAACGCGCCACGTTCCCTGTATCTCCGCAGTTATAAAAATCATGGCGACTTTGCCTGACGCAAAGCCACATTTGCAGCGACGAGAAGCGGATCCCAGACGGGGGCAAACGGCGGCGCATACGCCAAATCAAGGTTGGCGATGTCACGCACAGTCCAGGCCGATTTGAGAGCCGCCGCAACGACATCGATACGTTTTGCCACGCCATCTTTGCCGATCATCTGTGCCCCTAAAAGCCGCTGTGTGTTCTTCTCGTAAACGAGCTTGACATGAATCGGCTCGCTGCCTGGCATGTAGTGAGCGCGAGATGAAGCTTTGATCAAGACGCTCTCCGCTTCCAGGCCATGCATCGCTGCATATTTTTCTGTGAGACCGGCATGGGCAATGGTGAGATCGAAGGCTTTGACAACGGCCGTTCCCACCACGCCGCCAAATCGAACCACAGCTCCTCCTGCTGCGTTGTTGCCTGCAATTCGCCCTTGCTTGTTCGCCGTTAGCGCCAGCGGGATATACGTGTGAGTTTGCAATGGCAGATGGAAAACTTCCGCAACCGCCCCTGCCGCCCAAATGTGTGGTATGCTGGTTCGCTGTTCCACATCTACCGCCACAGCACCTGTAGTACCGAGGCGTATGCCCGCCGCTTCCGCTATGGCTGTATTGGGTCGGCTGCCTACTCCAAAGATCACGATGTCAGCAGGGAACACATGGTTTGGGGTCACCACTTCACGGATGCGAAAACGGCCGTTAAGCTTGTGGCTGCTGAGCGTGTCGCCATGGTTTTGCACGTGGGTTGTCACCTGCCGCACCACATCTTCTACTTGCGCCGGTCCCACAAATGACTTTACAGGCTGCTGCAAACAAATCTTCACACCATTTGCTGCTAATTCATCGCGCACAAACTCAGCCATGTCAGCATCTAGCGTTGGCATCACCTGTGCTGCCATATCGACAATCGTGACATCCACCCCGTGGGCACGCAGCGCTTCCGCCATCTCCAGGCCGATATAACCCGCGCCGACAATAACACCCTGCTTCGGTTTTTCCTCAACCAGCCACTTCCGTATTGCCACAGCATCTTCAACCGTGCGCAGCGTAAATACACCCGGCAGTTGGATCCCGGGAATGGGCGGCTTTGTCACTCTGGCACCTGTTGCCAAAATCAATTTGTGCCACCGATCTGTGAATTCGGCTCCCGTCTTGTGATTCAAAACACGCACTGTTTGCTGGGCAGGATGGATAGCTGTCACTTCATGGTGAACCAACGCCGTAATCCCTTGTTTTGCCATTTGCGCTGGGGTACGCGAAATCAAATCATCAACGGCAGGAATATCACCCTTGATGAAGTAGGGGAATCCACAAGCGCCATAGCTGATGTAGCCCGACTGCTCATAAACCACAATCTCCAAATCGGGATTGACTCGTCGTGCCTTCGCGGCGGCACTCATTCCCGCCGCAACGCCACCAATGATGATTAACTTTTCCGCCATAAGCCCTCGTCAGTCATCGCTCCCCTGACCTCCGTTCATCGATCCACCATGGCTACGCCAAGCGGTGTGACAAACATAGGATGGGATGGCGTGATTGTTTTCACCCCAGTGATCTCGTGAATGACCTCATCAATCCCCAACAGGCTGCTTGTGCCACCCACCAGGTAAATTGTGCCCACGTTAAATTTTTCGATGTGGCGGGCGACAATACTGCCCACTTTTTGCATCACAGGATGCACCAGCGAGGAGACCATACGCGCCTGGGTGGCATCTTTCTTGATTTTTTCGGCTTCAATGAAGGGCACATTCATGGCGCCAGCCACGACTAGTGAGAAATGGGTGCCGCCTGTGGCTTCGTCGGCTGTGTAGATAACTTTGCCCTGTTCGACGATGGCGATACCTGTTGTGCCGCCGCCAATATCTACGATGGCGCCATCTGCGATGTTCAACAGGGCGTTGGCGCCAGTTGGTTCGTCCACAAATTGGCTGCATTCTAGCCCAGCCCCAATGAGTACATTTTGCGTTGCTTTTACTTCAGCCAGGGGCACGCCGGGGGGGTAGGTCGTGGCGGCATGTTCTAGTTGAAATCCCAATTCAGCTTCAACCTCTGCCTTCATTTGCTTGAGCAGTTGAATAGCACCAATAAAATCGACAACGAGACCATCCCGTACGATTTGGGCAAACTGATAGCGTCCGGCTAACGGCCGTTTCTCCTCATCCAACACTGCTAACACGGTATACGCTGTTCCTAAATCGACACCTACATGTACCGTACCGGTATAGTTTGCCACGGCTGGTTTGTGGTTGAAAATGGTTGCTGCTTGCTCGAGAATATGGTTGATTCCTGGATTCATGTTTTATGTTAACTGCGGCTCTCTATATTTTTGCTATCTCTTTCGTATCGAGAGCGATCATTTTCTCTTCATTGGTCGGGATGACGAGAACGGCCGTTTGCCCACAACCAATCTCCATTTCAGCCTTGCCCCCAATTGCTTTTGCGTTCAGTTCTGCGTCCACCTCAACGCCCAGGAACTGCAAATCATCACAGATCATTTGGCGTATAGTGGGGCTGTTTTCACCGATACCAGCCGTGAAAACAAGCGCATCCAGGCCTCCCATCGCTGCCGCAAAGGAACCGCAATACTTCTTGGCCATAAACGCGAATTTCTCGAGCGCCAGTTGACAACGTTCGTTGCCCTTGGCTGCTTCTTGCTCAACGACGCGCACGTCGTTGCTCACGCCAGAAATGCCCAGAAACCCACTTTCCTTGTAGACCATTTGCTCAATTTCTGCCATCGACATGTCCATTTCACGGTACATGTGGAATATTAAGCCTGGGTCGATGTCCCCGGAACGAGTGCCCATCATCACGCCTGAGAAGGTGGCAAACCCAATGCTGGTATCCACTGCTTTCCCTCCGGAAACGGCCGTCATGGTGACGCCGTTGCCCAGGTGAAAAACAACCATCTTTAGCGTTGATAACGGCCGTTTCCATACCGCCGCAGCTCGTCTACTAACATAGCGTACCGATGTGCCATGAAAGCCATATTTGCGAATTTTATGATTTTCATACAAAGCATAAGGCAGCGAGTAAATATACGCTCTGGGTGCCAACGTTTGGTTAAAGGCCGTGTCAAACACCGCCACGTGCGGCACATTGGGCAGCAAACTTTGCGCCTCCTTGATACCGATTAAATTGGGTGGATTATGCAGTGGTGCCAGGGGGATACATTCTTCCATCTTGGCAATGACATCATCATCAATCAACGTTGATTCGATAAACAAATCCGCCCCATGAACGGCGCGGTGTCCCACCGCTTTGATTTCGTCAATTGACTGAATGGCACCATATTCTGGGTGTAGTAAGCTGTTGATGCAAGCATTAAAGGCCTCGTGGTGGCTGTTGATAACATGGAGTTCGTGATGAGAACGGCCGTTTGCGTCCTGCTTAAAATAAGACCCATCCTCTCCAATCCGAGCCACAATCCCCGTTGCCAATACCTGATCGACATCCGTTGAAAAAAGCTGATATTTTAATGTTGAGCTGCCGCAGTTAATCGTTAAAATCATAAAAATCCCTTCATTATGCGTAAAATACCATGGGTGACGATACGTTTTTCGAGATTAACAAAAGAGACCAGATACCCTTGCACTAAAGCCCGCCAAAGTTCGTAGTGCGCACTTTAGTGCGCCTTTACGTGCTAAAGCACATACCACAAAGTTCGTAGTGTGCACTTTAGTGCACTTTTACGTGCTAAAGCACGTACTACAAACATTCGAGCATACTTTAGTGCGCCTTTACGTGCTAAAGCACGTACTACAAACATTCGTAGAACGCACACGGATGTAAATACCCATTGAAGCATCTGCATTCATTTGTTAAGTGCCAATTACGTATCACAAATCACATATCAAATTTATTTTGCCTTTGCCATCACCTGCTGCACAATCAAATCAACCAACTCCTCTTCACCATACGTTTTGGCCGGGACAGGCTCATCCTTCACAGAGGCTCCCATATCGATAACAATTTTAACCGCATGTTCCCGACCTGCCTCAGCAAAAACATCATAGGCCAGCAAAATATCCTCAAACGGGAACCGGTGAGTAATCAATGGGCTCGGATCGAGTTTGCCACTCAAAACCGTCTTAAGCAGCAGGGGGATCGACGTAGTATTGACCACTCCCATGCGAATCGTCACATTTTTGATCCAGAGAGACTCCTTGTGGAGTTCCGCGCTTTGACTGTACACGCCAATATTGGCAATACGGCCGCCAATTCCAATGATCGACTGCACCACCTTGCAGGTCAGCGGATGACCAGCCGCTTCAATAGCAACATCCACCCCGCGACCATTCGTCAACTCAAGAATCTGCTCAACCGCATCCCCATCTTGATTGTTAATCGTCACTGTCGCCCCGATTTGCTTGGCCAAGTTCAGACGATGCTCATCTAAATCAACCACAATCACTTCCGCGGGTGAGAAAAACTGCACTGCCAAAACGGCCGCCAAACCAACCGGACCGGCGCCCACCACAGCCACCACATCCCCAAACTGCACCTCTCCGTTCATGACACCCACCTCTAAACCAGTAGGCACAATATCGGAAAGCATCAAAGCCACTTCTTCACACATACGTTCAGGAATCTTATACAAACCATTGTCAGCAAAAGGCACCCGAACATACTCAGCCTGGCAACCATCAATAGTATTGCCCAGAATCCAACCGCCATCAACACAATTCGAGGGAATGCCACGACGGCAGTTCTCGCAGGTGCCGCACGATGTAATGCATGCAATGATGACAGCATCACCCGGTTTGAAATGGCGCACACCTGCGCCCACTGCTTCTACCACACCGACACCTTCATGGCCGATAATCCGACCAGCCTCAACGCTTTTGACACCGCCTTTCAAAATAGCCATATCCGTGCCACAAAGAGTCGTCTTCGTGATACGCACAATGGCATCCGTCTCTTCTAATAAGGAAGGTTTCGGCATTTCCTGTAGGGCGATCTTATTCGGCCCCTGATATACAACAGCTTTCATTCACAGTTCTCCTGTTGTGGGTTATATCCATGTCGTGAGACGAGGATCAGGCGTTCAACTGCCCTGCACACACACCGCACTCTTGTTGCAGCCCAGACACGCCAACATACATTACTTTTGGTTTACGTTTCATCATAGATTGCCTCGCATATCAGAGCAATGACCAAAGCGATGTCGGATATGCACTTTTCCACGGTGTTTTTTGTATTCGTACATAAAATTTGTCGCAATTAACGCTGGCACATTTCCCCGACCGCCCGCTTCCCAACGTTATGTTACCCCAACAGACAATCGACTAAACATAACCAAACATCAAGGCGTAGGTGTACAAATTAACCAAAACAAAACACCGTTGATTTGTGTACACACTCCATCGAAAAGTCAATTGTGGCAAATATTTGCTGTTGTTATGCTGGGAACATTATGACGGATCCGTATGCAGCGCATCACAACCAAGAGTTGGATCATGCGTCTTCCCGCATCATTCAAGAATACGTCCCTGGTCGGCAGGTTACCATTGCTCACATCATCGCCAACCCGGACAAGCCGTTATGTCAACGAATAGGATTGGGTGACGCAGAGGCGATTGGCATCATGACCATTACCCCCGGTGAAAGCGCAATTATCGCTGGCGACCTGGCTCTAAAAGCAGCCGATGTAGAAATTGGGTTCCTGGATAGGTTTAGCGGGACATTGGTGATAAACGGCCGTTTATCCAGTGTGCAGTCCGCCTTAGAAGCTGCCAACAGCGGCATGGCCGACATTTTAGGATTCCACCCAGCAGCTATTACGCGCACTTGAGACAAGCAGCATGATTCAACAAAAGGTCGTATTTCCACAAATGGTAAACACAACAGAAGCCAAACCCTGGCGTTTCATGCTTTTCGGCGGCGTTGGTGCTGGCAAAACAACCCTAAAGAAAGCCTTAGAAGGCAAATCTCCCCAACTCGCCGCCAAAACCCAAATGATCGATTATAGCGGTTGGGGCATTGACACGCCGGGCGAATTCATCGAAATGGGGCATTATCGCCGTGTTCTTGCCTCCACAGCCTTTGATGCGCAACTGCTCATTGCCGTGCAAGATGCCACGCGCCACGATTCCATTTTTCAGCCCAATTACTTTTCAATATTTTCCCAACCCGTCATCGGCGTCATCACCAAAATGGATCACAAAGAAGCCAATGCCGCTCTGGCCAAAGCTTCCCTCTCCGACGCCGGTGTTAAGGGGAAAATCTTTTGTGTATCAGCCTTAACAGGATACGGAGTCTCTGACCTTCGGGATTTCTTGTTAACTGGAAAATTTTAGTTTGTCAACTCCGGTTTCGGCCCTTCATAGTCTGAACCGGAAATTATTTTTATAAGGAGAATCAAATGGCAAAACCACAAGGAGAAGCATTGGGTTTAGTAGAAACCCGCGGCCTGGTAGCAATGATCGAAGCTGCTGACGCCATGGTTAAGGCGGCAAATGTGTCGTTGGTAGGCATGGAAAAAATCGGCTCCGGTTTGGTGACTGTCATGGTTCGTGGTGACGTTGGGGCAGTTAAAGCTGCAACTGATGCTGGTGCTGCTGCCGCCAAACGAGTTGGCGAAGTAGTTTCCATTCACGTCATTCCGCGCCCGCATGCCGACACCGAAGCATTGCTGCCCGCGAAGGAATAACAAATCCCTTCACAGGATTGACCGGAGTCTCCGTGATCGGGCGCAGATGGCAACGTCTGCGCCCTCACAAATCACAATATCGAGACAAAAAATTAACCCGGATATGGAAACTGAAAAAAGTTTTCTAAGAGGAGCAAGACTCAATGGATGACAAAGTTTTAGACATGATTGTCGCACAAGTGATGGACAAAGTTGGTGGTAATAGTGATGCCCCCGCTGCGCCGGCCGCTGCGTTTGCCAACCCTGGCATGACAGAATTTGTAGGCACCGCCATTGGTGACACTATTGGTATCGTCATCGCCAACTTGGACCCTGTTGTACATGAAAAAATGGGCCTGGATAAAAAATACCGTTCCATCGGTGTTCTAAGCGCTCGCACCGGTGCTGGCCCCCAAATTATGGCTGCTGATGAAGCCGTTAAAGCGACCAACACCGAACTAGTCGTGGTGGAACTCCCCCGTGACACCAAAGGTGGCGCAGGCCACGGTTCCCTCATCATCTTCGGTGCTGAAGAAGTTTCCGACGCTCGCCGCGCCATCGAAGTAGCCCTGAAAGATCTGGCACGCACCTTCGGCGACGTTTACGCTAACGACGCTGGTCACATCGAGCTGCAATACACCGCTCGCGCCAGCTACGCCTGCGAAAAAGCCTTCGGCGCTCCCATTGGCCGTGCCTTTGGCCTCTGCGTTGGTGCCCCCGCTGGTATTGGTGTGATTATGGTTGATGCTGCTGTGAAATCCGCAGACGTAGACATGATTGGTTACGCCAGCCCTGCCGCTGGCACATCTATGACCAACGAAGTCATCGGTTTCTTCAGTGGTGACGCCGGTGCTGTGCGTCAGGCCATTCTCACCGCCCGCGAGGTAGGTGTGAAACTATTAGGCACCTTAGGTGAAGCCCCCGAAGGGTTGGGCGAACCCTACATTTAGACTCAGATTTTGTTTGTAGGTTCTGTTTGTATGCTTTGTTTGCAATGAGGACTTTTGAAACTTGACAAATGAATGTAGATACTTCCACAGGTATTTTTGCATTACGAACGTTTGTCGTACACGCTTTAGCGCGTAAAAATAGCGTGAGGGTATCTCGTTTCTTTTGTTAATCTCGAACAGTCATCAACGACAAAGTCACCTACTAACTTTACTCTCCCCTCTGGAGGAGGTGGAAACACAATGGCTAGACGACAAAAAAGATTTGAAGTGATGGATGAACGGGCAGTCAACAAAGATGGCTACGTCACCGAATGGGCTGACGTTGGCTTGATTGCCATGGGCAGCCCTAACGATCCCACACCCAGCGTCAAAGTGCAAAATGGTGTCATTGTGGAGATGGATGGCAAGAAGCGCGAAGAATTCGATTTCAACGAACTCTTCATCGCCAATTACGCCATCAACACAAGTCGCGCTGAAGAAATGATGGCGATTCCCTGTGTGGAGATCGCTCGTAAAATTGTAGATATCAACGTACCACGCACCGAAGTAATCAAAGTTTTCTCCGGTTTGACCCCAGCAAAAATTGCGGCCGTTATGGATGAGTTGAACGTTGTCGAAATGATGATGGGCATGCAAAAAATGCGTGCGCGTCGTACCCCTGGCAACCAGGCTCATGTTACCAACATTCAAGACAACCCCGTTCTGCTGGCAGCAGACGCTGCCGAAGCCACCTACTACGGCTTTGATGAAATTGAAACCACTGTTGCTGTGTTCAACTACGGCCCGATGAATGCAGTTTGTTTGCTGGTTGGCGGTCAAACAGGCCGTCCTGGTGCGTTGAGCCAGGATGCTTTGGAGGAAGCGACAGAATTGCAGCTTGGCATGCTTGGCCTAACCGCTTATGCTGAAACCGTCTCCGTTTATGGCACTGAACAAGTTTTCAAAGATGGGGATGACACTCCCTGGTCGAAAGCATTCCTGGCCTCGGCTTACGCTTCTCGTGGTTTGAAGATGCGCTTCACCTCTGGTACCGGTTCCGAAGTCCAAATGGCTTATGCCGATGGCAAGTCGATGCTCTACCTGGAAATCAAATGCATCATGATTACCAAAGCAGCCGGTGTACAAGGTTTGCAGAATGGTTCCATTAGCTGCATTGGTGTGCCCGCTGGCGTGCCTGGCGGTATCCGCGCGGTTGTGGCTGAAAACCTGGTGACCACCTGCCTTGACCTGGAGGTAGCATCCGGCAACGACCAAACTTTTTCTCACTCCCCATTCCGCCGCACAGCGCGGTTGATGGGGCAGTTCTTGCCCGGCACCGACTTCATTTTCTCTGGTTACAGCGCTGTGCCTAACTATGACAACGTGTTTGCCGGGTCTAACTTTGATTCCGATGACTATGACGATTTCCTCACGCTCCAGCGCGACCTGAAAGTGGATGGTGGGTTACGCCCTGTGAGTGAAGATGAAATCATCGCCATTCGTAACAAAGCGGCCAAAGCCTTACAAGTGGTTTTCATTGAATTAGGGTTACCAGCCATCACTGATGAAGAAGTGGAAGCAGCCACCTACGCTCATGGCAGCCACGATATGCCGCCGCGTGACAAGGTGCAAGACACGAAAGCCGCGCAGGACATTGTGAAGCGTGGTATCACCGGGGTGGATGTAATCAAAGCATTGGCAAAGAATGGTTATCCCGAAGTGGCCGAAGCGATTCTGAATGTGCAAAAACAGCGCGTTTCGGGTGACTATTTGCATACGTCCGCAGTCCTGGATAAAGATTTCAATGTGGTTGCAGCCATCAATGACTTGAATGATTACCAGGGGCCGGGTACTGGCTATCGTCTGGAAGGCGAACGTTGGAAACAACTATCCAATATCCGTCATGCGATTAGCCCAGAGGACATTTAGGAGGTTCTAATGGCACAAATATCTGAAGCTGTCGTGCGGGAAGTTGTAAAAGAGATTTTGGCGCAAGTTGCCAATGGCAACGATGCTGCCCCAGCAGCTCCTGCTGTACCCGCTGCCAAGGAGGATTATGCTGTTGCTGACATGACGATTCGTGAAGTCGGCGAAGCACAGCAAGGCACTTCTTCTGACGAGGTTGTGATCGCGCTGGCACCTGCTTTTGGCGATAAATTGAAGAGACGCACGATTACGGGTATTCCCCATGCGGCCGTTCTCCGTGAACTGATGGCTGGTATCGAAGAGGAGGGTGTAAAGCCCCGCATCCTTCGCGTGTGGCATACCTCTGATGTGGCTTTTGTGGGCAAATGTGGTGCAGAGTTGAGCGGCTCGGGCATTGCTATATCCATCCAATCACGGGGCACAACGGTTATCCACCAACGTGACTTGCAGCCGTTGCAGAATATTGAGTTGTTCCCGCAGGCTCCTGTCATCTCGCTGGAAACTTACCGTGACATTGGTCGGAACGCGGCACGTTATGCTAAAGGTGATTCGCCGCCACCGGTTGAGCAATACAGTGACCAAATGGCTCGCCCCAAGTATCAAGCTATCGCCGCTGTCTACCACATTCGGGAAACTGAGTTTGTTGACAAGGACAAGCCGCCGATGGATCTGGATATCCAATTCAACTAAGGAGAATAAAGATGTCACAACAAGATATGATTGCTGCAATCGTGAAAGAGGTTCTCTCGGAGTTGAATGGTGGGAATGAGCATACGCCTGCCCCAGCGGCAAGCGGAAACACTTTGAGCTACAAAACTGATTATCCGCTGTCTGAAAAGCGGCCAGAACTGGTGAAAACAGCTACTGGTAAAAGCCTGAATGATATCACCCTGGATGCTGTCATGTCTGGCGAGGTCAAAGCTGAAGAAATTCGCATCACGCCGCAGACTCTGGATTATCAGGCTCAAATTGCTGACAGTATCTCCCGGCCGCAGTTGGCGAACAATATGCGCCGCGCTGGTGAATTGACCAATGTTCCCGACGCCCGCGTTTTGGAAATGTATAATGCTCTGCGACCCAACCGTTCGACTAAAGCAGAACTATTAGCCATCGCTGATGAGCTGGAAACCGAATACGGAGCCAAAGTATGCGCCAACTTTGTTCGTGAAGCAGCCGACGTGTACGAGGCCCGTGATGTTTTGAAGTAAGTTTGGTAATCAGCGATCGGTAATTAGTGATCCGTTTGCCGATTACCGATTGCCGAATACCGGTTACTGGAAAAGTGGAAAAAGATCGTGACTAGTATGATTGCCGGCATTGATGTGGGTAATTCCACCACAGAAGTTGCCATTGCTCAAATCAGTAATGCTTACAGCCCGCCCAGGTTTTTAGGTGCCAGCCGGGTGCCGACGACTGGTATCAAAGGCACCCTAAGCAATATTCCTGGGATGAAACTGGCCTTGCGACATGCGGCTGAAGATGCGGGCATCAATATCAGCGACATTGACTTGGTTTTGCTGAATGAAGCCACGCCAGTGATCGGTGATATTGCCATGGAAACTATCACGGAAACCATCATCACGGAATCTACGATGATCGGTCACAATCCTGGTTCACCAGGCGGCATGGGGATTGGTGTGGGCATGACGACCCACATCGACCACTTGGTTTCGGTGAAACGGGGCGAACCGGTGATTGTTGTTATCCCCAAAGGTTATGATTTTGCGGTAGCGGCTTCGCTGCTGAAACGAGCCTTGGAGGCGGGGGTGGATGTGCAGGGTGGCATTGTGCAGTCTGATGATGGTGTGCTCATCGCTAACCGTTTGCCTAAGATCATTCCGTTTGTGGATGAGGTTGGCCTGATTGAGCAGGTGCCATTGAACATGCTGGCGGCCGTTGAGGTGGGTGAGCATGGGCAAGTGATTCGCCAATTGTGTAATCCTTATGGCATTGCCACGCTTTTTGACCTGACGCCTCAGGAGACGCAGATGGTGATTCCGATTGCTAAGGCGTTGATCGGGCTGCGTTCGGCTGTGGTTATTCGCACGCCGGCTGGTGATGTGCAGACCCGGCATATTCCGGCGGGCACGTTGAAGCTGATTGGGGACACGAGAACGGCCGTTGTCGAACTTGACGGTGGTGCTGATGCCATCATGGATGGATTAAGCCAGGTAGGGCGTTTACAAGACGTCAATGGTGAACCCGGAACCAATGTGGGCGGCATGGTTGAGCGTGTGCGCCAAACCATGAGCGATGTCACTGAGAAGCCTATCAAAGATGTCAAAATCCGCGATATTTTGGCTGTAGATTGCCTGGTGCCGCAGCAGGTTGCAGGCGGTCTTGCCCACGAATTCTCGATGGAAAACGCGGTTGGTTTGGCTGCCATGGTCAACACAGATCAACTGCTCATGGAGCGGCTGGCGCTGGCGCTGGCGCAGGAAATTGGCGTGCGTGTGGAACTGGGTGGTGTGGAAGCCAACATGGCTATCCTGGGAACGCTGACTACACCTGGCATTGATGTCCCGTTGGCCATCCTTGATTTGGGTGCTGGTTCTACCGATGCGGCGTTAATGACTAAAGAAAGAAAGGTGCAAAGCATTCATCTGGCGGGTGCAGGCAATATGGTTTCCTTGCTCATTCAACGGGAACTGGATTTGCCTACAGGCACCAATGTCGATGTGGCGGAACAAATTAAGCGTTATCCGCTGGCGAAGGTTGAGAGCTTGTTCCACATCCGCAATGAAGACAACTCAGTTCGCTTCTTTGATGATCCTTTAGATCCGCGTTTGTTTGGGCGGGTGGCGTTGGTTACGGAAGGGGGGCTCATTCCCGTCCCCACGGAACACACGGTGGAGCGTATCCGGACAGTACGGCGCGAGGCCAAACGGCGTGTTTTTCTGCGTAACAGCTTGCGGGCGCTCAAGACGGTGGCGCCTTTGGGCAATATTCGCAACATCGCGTTTGTGGCGATTGTGGGCGGATCGGGTCTGGATTTTGAGTTGGCGCAAATGTTGATGAATAAGCTGGCGGAGTTTGGCACGGTGGTGGGAGCAGCCAATATTCGTGGCAAGCTGGGCACGGTCAATGCGGTAGCGACTGGTCTGGTATTGAGCTATATGGAAAGGCAGAAGGCAGGTTAGAGATGGCTCCCTTTGCCCAAGAACGGCCGTGTATCCACGTTGCCCTTTTGCCCGGTGCTGATGACTCTCTGTATCGCTGGGTGGAGATCGGCGCTGAGGAGGAAGGTGTGCCTTGCCAATTGGTTAGCGAACGAGCTAATACTGTGGTGGCTTTGGCTTATGCTGCCTCCAAAAGTTCAAAATTTAACATTGGGGTGGGTGTATCAGCATCAGAGGTGGTTCTGCACGAGATGCATATGCCACCAGAAAAGCCGGTAATAATATTTCAATATGCTGGCCAGGCAGACTACTTGTGTCGATTGATGGGTGCCAATGCTGCTCGCATGATTATTCGCAAACCGTTCCGCTTTGATGATGAGCCAGAACCGTTTGAAAGTGGACAGACCTCGTCCTTGCTGCTGTCGGCCACTAAGCCGAGCGACCCGGGCACGGGCGAAAAGCGGCCTTTTGCGAGTGAGATACGGTCTGAGCGGCGTGAAAATTTTGGCGGAAATCAGACTCTGGTTGATGATGTGCCGGATCAGCTTCCTCAGGGAGATGACGCTCCGGCAGCGGAAGCGGCGCCTAATTTGACTGTGGATCCAGCGCAAGTTGCAAAGATTGTGGCTATGGTTATACGGAAATTACAAGAGAGAGGTATCCAATGAAAAAAGCATTGGGACTGATAGAAACAATTGGTTTAGTCGGTGCGATTGAGGCTGCTGACGCGGCTGTCAAAGCGGCTGACATTGTTCTTCTGGGGTATGAAAATACCAGGGGCGCGGGCAAGATTACTGTCAAAATGGCAGGCCATGTGGGCGCGGTGAAGGCTGGTGTGGCTGCTGGTGTGGCTGCTGCTGCCCGTGTTGGGCAGGTGTATGGACAGCGTGTTATTCCTCGTCCCCATGATGAAATTGATGCGCTGATCCGCAATTTGGATCGGGGACGTGGCTTGTCAGAGGAGAAGAAGGTTGCTATGGAAACGGCCGTTTCTCTTCCAGAAGATAAGCCAGAATCTGCTCCAGCAGACAAAACCCCGTGTGCTGCTATCACCAAATCTGGCGAACCGTGCAAATTGCCTGCTCAACCTGGCACCCAATACTGCTTTGTTCATAGGAATCAGGCTGAAGAGTAATACCTCAAAGATAAAGTAGCCAGGTGCAGCCTAAACTGGTCGAAAGCAAAATCAGACTAAAGCCGGCGCAGCCTTCGATGCACTTTATCATTAAAAATGAAAGGAACGGTATCTGTGACTACGATTACCAATCAATCTACGCGAAACCTAAATGGCAATGCGTTCAACCTGGAACGCATCTCACAAGAGGTGATGCGGCGTCTGGCTGAGATGCAGCCAGCAGATGTTTCCGACAATGGCGAGCCCGTCCCTGTGGCTAAAAACGGCCATTTGGAATTGGAAACCCCCATCGGTGTCTCTGTTAGACACGTCCATCTTTGCCAGGAACATGTCGAAATCTTGTTTGGCAAAGGGCATGATCTAAGCGTTTACAACGAGCTGTATCAGAAAGGTTACTACGCTGCTCGTGAGCAAGTGATGGTGGTGGGTCGAAAACGCTGCATCGAAAAAGTACGTGTTTTGGGGCCGACACGCCCCTACTCGCAGGTCGAACTCTCGCAAACTGATGCGCTGGTCATTGGCATGAAGCTGCCCATTGCAACCAACGGCGCTGACCCAGCTTGCCAACCGATTACAATCGTGGGCCCTGTGGGCGCGGTGACGCTCCCTGGCAACGGTGGTGGTGGCGCCTTCATTGCCCGGCGTCATATTCATATGAGTGATGTGATGGCCGACAAGTTGGGAGTGGAAGCTGGTGACTTGCTTGATTTACATATCGATGGCCCTCGTCCCACTACGCTGCATGACATTTTGGTACGGGTGAAGGCTGGATGGTTCACCGAGGTGCATTTGGACACCGATGAAGGTAATGCTGTGGGAGTGCGCAGTGGCCAAACTGGCACCATTATTGTGCCCAAGAAGTGAAAAATCTGGCGATTGGAGACGCAAGAGTTGCTCAATTGCCCGTCTCTAATCTTCACTCTCTAGAGGAAGAAATTGTGGAACAAGCAATCATTGACGAAATTGTAGCTAAGGTAGTGAGGGTGGTGCAGGCGAAGATGATCGCGGCTGTGCCAAAACAGCGCGTCTTGATGCTGTTTAGTGGTGCCAGCACAGGCTATGTGGTGGGCATGGACACTATCCGCATGCTCACCCAGGCAAATCATGATCTGACCGTTTTCATGACAGCATCAGCCAGGCATGTCATCGGAGAGGAGAATGTGCAGCAAGCTGGGGCTAAGGAAATCATTACTCCGCTGCAGTGGGTCAACACACCTGGGTTAGTGCGGGAAACGGACCTGGTATTGGTTCCGACATTGTCGATGAACACGGCTGCTCGCCTGGCTTTAGGCTTGATGGATTCGCTGTTTTCTACGCTGGTATTGGGCGCGTTGCTGGCAAACAAACCGGTTATTGCGGTATGTGATGGTGCTAATCCATATGGTAATGGCGGCCTGATTTTTAGTGAAGATTTTGCTGGTTCTCCCGTATTACGGGCAAAGATGGCAGATAATTTAGGCACCCTCATTGAGTTTGGCGTTAATTTGGTGGAAGAGGAGAGATTTGTCAACCAGGTTATTCGTCAGATGCAGACTGATATATCCGAACCTCCAAGCTCACCATCTTTGCCTGTTTTATCGCTTTCCGGGAATGCTGTCCTCACCAAATCTGACTTACTCAATTACCTCCCGGGCACAACTTTGAAACTACCAGCCAAGACCCGGCTAACACCCTTAGCGCAAGATTTTGCCAGAAAGCAAAGCTTGATGCTGCTATTTGAAAACTGAGGTGACATTATGCGTTTAGCGAAAGTCATTGGTAACGTGGTTGCCACCCAAAAAGAAGAAGCGCTCATCGGATTAAAACTGCTGGTCATTGAAGAAATTGATGCCCAAACTGAAAAGGCCAAGGATGATCGGTTAGTGGCGGTTGATACGCTCGGTGCCGGTGTGGGTGATACGGTGATTTGGGTACGCGGTGGTGCCGCTCGTGTGCTGAGCAAGGTTGATCGTCATGCTCCAGTTGACGCGGCTATTGTGGGCATTGTTGATGAAGTGGATGTGGTCTGATGGGTGGCAAGGTTTATACGCGCGGTGGCGACGCTGGTCAAACTTCTTTGCTTGGTGGGGTTCGCGTCGATAAGGATGATGTCCAGATTGAGGCTTATGGCACGATAGATGAAGGCACGTCTATGCTGGGGATGGCTCGTGCCACTACTCAATTTGATGATCTCTGCCGCCACATTATTGATCTGCAGGGCGAATTGATTCCCATCATGGCTGAAGTTGCCTTTGCCCAAGGTCAAAAAGACCTGAAATATGAAGTGCCCCGAGTGAAGCCGGAGCAAGTTACCCGTCTGGAGGGAATTATTGATTTTTTCAATAAGGAATGGATCCAAACGGGGCAGTTTGTACGGCCGGGTGGCTCGCAAGCATCAGCGATGCTGGATATGGCTCGGGCTGTGTTCCGACGGGCTGAACGGCGTTTGGTTTCGTTGCACCGGCAAGAGGCACTTAATCCCAACCTTATTAAATATATCAACCGCTTGTCTGACTTGTTGTATGTATTGGCTCGAATTGACGAGCAGCGAACCCTCATTCAGACGATTGTTGACAATTTACCGCTGGAGATGAAAACGGCCGTTTCTCACCCAAGCGGTCAAGGAGAACCTGACATGACTCTTACCCTCACTGATTGCGACCGTATGGTCGAAGCTGGTATGAAAAAAGCACAAGACATTGGCTGCCCGATGGTGTTATCCGTTGTGGACCAAAACGGAGATGTGATCGAATCTCGACGCATGGACAATGCCCTTATTGTCAGCGTTACCCTGGCTCCCCACAAAGCCTACACTGCAGCCACGGTACGGTTAGCCACGCATGAATTGGCCAAAGCGGCTCAACCTGGCGAATCTCTCTACAGCATAGATGTCAATTTGCCCAAAATCACTCTGATTGGCGGGGGGTTCCCCCTACACAAAAATGGCAAAGTTGTGGGCGCTGTTGGCGTCAGTGGCGGCTCGGTAGAGCAAGATATGGCTGTGGCGGAAGCGATGGTAGCTGCATATTAAATGAGCGATGATTGGAGACTGACGATGAACGCTTGATGGTGTCATCTCAATTGTCAATCTTTTGTTTTAGGAGAATCTCATGACTGTACAGATTCAAGACTCACAAATTGAAGCCATCATTCAGCAAGTGTTGGCTCAAGTAAATCAAGTAAATAATAATGGCAGCCAGGGTGAAATGCCTCGAGCTAGCCAATATCGTGGCGTTTTTCCCACGCCAGATGAGGCGGTTCAGGCGGCGCACGCGGCGTTAGCGAAATTCCGGCGTGTGAGCCTGACTCAGCGCAAAGCCATCATCCAAGCAATGCGTGAAATCACGATTGAAAACGCGCAAAATTTGGCACAGCTTGCGGCAGATGAAACTGGCATGGGGCGTGTTTCGGACAAGGTGTTGAAGAACTTGCTTGTCGCTGAAAAAACCCCAGGCGTGGAAGTTTTGCCAAATGACGCTTATGTGGGTGACGATGGCCTTACCTTGGAAGAGTGTGCCCCCTTTGGTGTCATCCTCGCCATCACCCCTGTCACCAATCCGACAGCGACTGTTATCAACAATGCCATCAGCATGGTGGCGGCTGGAAATGCTGTGGTTTTTGCCCCGCATCCCGCCAGCCAAAAGACTTCTCTGACGACGATGGATTTGCTGAACGAAGCCATTGAAAGCGCGGGGGGGCCCCCTAATTTATTAACAGCGGCACAAGAGGCCACTATCAAAGTGGCACAAGAGTTGATGCATCATCCGCTGATTCCGTTGATCTGCACCACAGGGGGACCTGGCGTTGTCGATGCGGCGCTGTCTTGTGGTAAACGTGCTATTGGGGCTGCGGCTGGCAATCCGCCAGTGTTGGTTGACGATACTGCTGATCCTGAAAAAGCGGCTCGTGATATTATTTTGGGTCACTCTTTTGATAACAATATGCCTTGCACTTCTGAAAAAGAGGTCATTGTCACCGCTGGTATTGCGGATGCCTTGATGAATGCTTTCCGCAAAGCTGAAAATGCCCATGTTCTTGATCCTGCGATGCTGCCTCAGCTGGAACAGGTTGTGCTTAATGAAAAGCGTTCGGGTCTAAATCGCAAGTATGTAGGCAAAAATGCGTGTGTGATTTTGGCTGAACTGGGGATCGCTGCTGACGAAAATATGCGGGCTATCATTGTGGAGGTAGACAAGGATCATCCCTTTGTGCGACATGAGTTGATGATGCCTGTGTTGGGTGTGGTTCGGGTGCGGGATTTTGAGGAAGGGGTGGAAACGGCCGTTGAAGTTGAAGCAGGTTTACATCATTCCGCCATTATTCATTCCGCCAACATTTACCACATGAGTGAATACGGCCGTGCTGTCAACACCACTGTTTTTGTGAAAAATGCACCCTCCTATGCCGGGCTTGGTTTCGGCGGCGAAGGTCACACCAGTTTCACTATTGCGGGTCGCACCGGCGAGGGCATGACCACGGCTCGTACGTTCACTCGTATCCGGCGCTGTACCTTGGTTGGGGCGTTTTCGGCAGTCTAAGGTACAAAGGTTGAAGACTTAAGATTCAAGATTCATCAGATTGTCACTCTTTCATCCTTAATCTTTATTCCTTTTCGTCAGGAGATCATTGTGGAGAAAACAGCAGATATTGTTAATGCAGTGAAAGAGGCAGGAGTAACCGGAGCTGGTGGTGCCGGTTTCCCCACGCACGTTAAGCTGCAAGCGCAAGCGGAATATGTGTTGGCCAATGGTGCCGAATGTGAACCGCTGACTCATGTTGACAAGCAGTTGATGATCCATCATGCCGCAGAGGTGGTGGCTGGCATGCGCTTGGCAATGCAGGCAACGGGTGCCAAACAAGGCATTTTTGGCATCAAAGGCAAGTATAAGCACGTGATCGCTGCTGTGCAGGAAGCCATTGGTGACCAAGACGACATCACCATCTCTGAACTGGGCAATTTTTACCCGGCTGGTGATGAACAAGTGATGGTTTATGATATTTTAGGTCGAATTGTGCCTGAAGGTGGTATTCCTATCGATGTGGGTTGTGTGGTGCAGAATATCGAGACGCTCTACAACATCCAGGCAGCGGTTGAAGGCAAACCGCTTACGCATAAATACATCACGGTGATTGGGGCGGTGGCGCAGCCTATGTCTGTGCGGGTGCCCATCGGCATCACTATCCGAGAAGTGCTGGATTTAGCTGGCAGCGTGACGACCCCAGACCCGGTCATTTTAGATGGCGGGGCAATGATGGGTAAAGTGGTCACTGATTTTAGCCAGGCGACGACTAAGCGCTCCAAGATGTTGTTGGTGCTGCCTTATGACCATCAACTGAGTGTTAAACGACGCACGCCGCGCACTATCATTGACAAACATGCGCTGGCGGCTTGTGACCAATGTTACTACTGCACTGATTACTGTCCGCGCCACGCGCAGGGTCATGCCATTGAACCTCATAAATTGATCTTGTTGTTAGCCTCTGGTGTGCCGCTGACAGATGCGCAAATGGCAGGAGCTATGCTCTGCTGCGAGTGCCGCACCTGTAATTATGCCTGTCCGGTGCATTTGCTGCCTGGAGATGTGGCTTTGCAAATTAAGCGGGATCTGGTGAAAGCGGGCTTGAAGAATCCGTATCACCGGCAGACGGAAGCAAATCCGTACCGAGATTACCGGCGGGTGCCGATGACGAGGCTGGTCAACCGACTGGGCTTGATTAAGTATGATGTGTTGGCTCCGTTAACGGCCGTTAATCCCCAACCTGCCCGCGTCACCCTCAAACTCAGCCAACACATTGGTGCGCCTGCTCAACCCATTGTCGCCGTGGGCGATAAAGTCAAAGTCGGTGACATGGTAGGCAAGATTCCAGAAGGGGCATTAGGGGCGCCTATCCATGCCAGCATCGACGGCACCGTGCAAACAATAACTGATCAGGAAATAATTATTGAGGCGAATTGATATGATGCCACAAACCGTAATCCAAAGACCTACATCCGTAAAACGAGCTATCGGTTTAATCGAACTGCGCAGCATCGCCCGGGGGATGAAGACCACCGATGTTATCCTGAAAGCCGCCGACGTGGAACTGCTCCGGGCTCACGTGGTTTGCCCAGGCAAATATATCATCTTAGTGGCAGGTACCGTTAGTCATGTTAAGAGTGCTGTGACCATTGGGCAAGAAGTGGCGCCAGAGGTAGTGGTAGACCATTTCATCCTATCCAACGTCCACCCCAGCGTTTTCCCGGCATTGACAGCTACAACCGAGATTGAAAAGGTAAAAGCGATTGGTGTCATTGAGACTTTCACTCTGGCGGCCTCCATCGTCGCGGCTGACCTGGCCGTGAAAGCGGCTCCAGTTGATTTAATTGAAATTCGTTTGCCGTTTGCCATGGGGGGTAAGGCTTTTACGGTATTTACTGGAGAAGTGAGTGCCGTGCGCAGTGCTGTGAACACCGCTGCGGAACGGCTCAGAGACGAGGGTGTGATTGACTCATTTGAAGTGATTTCCTCGCCCCACAAAGATTTGATTGAAAAATTACTGTAACTGTGGTTGTTGTTTCTTAGCTAAAAACCTGATAGCACTTTACCAAGATAAAAGAAAAAAATCTGGGTTGTCCAAGAGCCTGGATATCGTTACCAGTTCGCTGGCAAAGCATCCCATTTTGGCCTTTGTGACCCTTTTTTTCAGTAGGCTCACAGCGCAACATAGATGACGTAGCTAGGGGCATTGTAATCTGTGATAATCTATGTTAATCTGTGTTTTATTCGTTGTTTTGAGCAAGCTTTGCTAGATGCTTGCTGAGGAACGGAAATTAAATCATACGACGAAGTCGTGCCCTTACCGTTCTTTGAAACTGACGATGCAATTCTGCATTTTATTTCATCGTCAGTCTTTATCAGTTTAAAGTTTTTAGGAGATAAAAATGATTAGCACAACTATATTCCCTGGACGCTATATTCAAGGATATGAAGCGACCAAACGTTTAGGAAAAGAAGCGGCTCGTTTTGGCGATACTGCTTTTCTGATTGTAGATCCATTTGTAAATGAAGAATTGTTACCTCGTTTTCAGAGTGATGTGGAAGCGGAGGTCAAAATTGTTGTTGAATCGTTTAACAGAGAATGTTCTGATGAAGAAATCGGACGTCTGTCTAAAATGGTGAAAGAAGCTGATGCGAAAGTGGTTGTTGGCATTGGTGGCGGGAAGGCATTAGATACAGCTAAAGGCACGGCGCATGCGCTGGGGCTGCCTGTCATTATTGTGCCCACTATTGCCTCTACAGATGCTCCCACCAGTGCGCTTTCTGTCATTTACACGCCAGAAGGTGTCTTTAAACGTTACCTTATTCTGCCCAAGAATCCTGATGTTGTGTTGGTTGACTCTCGTATTGTTGCGGAGGCGCCAGTACGCTTCTTGGTTGCGGGTATTGGTGACGCACTCTCTACCTGGTTTGAAGCTGATGCTTGCGAACGCAGCTATGGTGGCAATATGACTGGCGATGTTGGCTCCATGACTGCCCGCAATTTGGCTCGTTTTTGCTATGAGACCATTTTGGAATATGGTGCAGTGGCGAAAGCGTCATGTGAAGCCAAGGTGGTGACGCCTGCTTTGGAACGAGTGATTGAGGCGAATACGTTGTTGAGTGGTTTGGGCTTTGAAAGTGGGGGCTTGGCTGCTTGCCATGCCATTCATAATGGGTTGACGGCTCTGGCAGATACTCACCATTATTGGCACGGGGAAAAAGTGGCTATCGGGGTGGTCTCTTCGTTGTTCTTAACTGACAAGCCAGCCGATTTGATTGATGAAGTGTATACGTTCTGTGAAGAAGTTGGTTTGCCTACCACGTTAGCTGAAATTGGTTTGGAGAATGTTTCGGATGAGGATTTGATGGTCGTGGCCAAACAAGCATGTGCGGAAGGGGAAACGATTTACAATGAACCGATTCCGGTGACACCAGAGATGGTTTTTGCGGCTCTGAAGGCTGCTGATGCTGAAGGACGGCAGCGCAAAGGAAATTAAATAATACGACGAAGTCGTTTCTTTAACTGTTCTTTGAAACTAACGATGCAATTCCGCGACTTGTTTATGGAGGCGCACATAGTGTAATTTGGCAGATAGTTTTTTCTTGGGTATTTATCCTAGAAAGCAGCCGTTTGCCCTGGGTATGACTGGACGTATATCCAGGGCAGCTCTATTTATACGGTTGATCTGATGTTTTTTTTGTGAGTAGAATGAGTGTTGATGAAAGATGAATGATCGGGGATCAAAGTTTGTCATTTGCCATTGAGCTTTGGTCGCCTCAATGCCCACCTACGAAACCCTATAAAGGAGTTTTTGATGACTGCACACACCTATGAAACTGTTTATATGAATTGGAAGGCTGATCCAGAAGCATTTTGGGCTGAAGCAGCCCAGGATGTTCATTGGTACAAGAGCTGGGACAAGGTTTTAGATGATTCCCGGGCGCCATTGTATCGTTGGTTTGTTGGTGCAGAGGTGAATAGTTGCTACAACGCGCTGGATCTTCATGTGGAAAACGGCCGTTCTGACCAGTTAGCGCTTATCTATGACAGCCCTGTGACAAACTCGGTGCAAGAATTTACCTACCAGGAACTCAGAGATGAGGTCGCCAGGCTGGCGGGGGTATTGGTCAACATGGGGGTGGGCAAAGGGGATCGGGTTATCATTTATATGCCGATGGTGCCTGAGGCGGCGATGGCCATGCTGGCTTGTGCCCGGATCGGCGCGATCCATTCGGTGGTGTTTGGGGGCTTTGCGGCCAATGAGCTGGCAACCCGTATTGATGACGCCAAGCCAAAGGCGATTTTGTCGGCATCTTGTGGCATTGAACCAACCCGAATCGTAGAGTATAAACCTCTGTTAGATCAGGCGATTGAGATTGCGGACTCAAAACCGGAGAAATGCCTCATTTTGCAGCGGCCGCAGTTGACGGTGAGTTTGGTATTGGGGCGAGATTTGGATTGGAAAACGGCCGTTGCCAAAGCTGATCCTGTTGCTTGTGTCCCGGTGGCGGCTACGGATCCCCTGTACATCCTCTACACCTCGGGCACGACTGGGGTTCCCAAAGGTGTGGTGCGCGACAATGGCGGTCATTTAGTGGCGCTTAAATGGAGCATGAAAAATATTTACGACGCCGATCCTGGTGACGTTTATTGGGCGGCATCAGATGTAGGCTGGGTGGTGGGTCACTCCTATATCGTTTATGGTCCCCTGTTTCATGGTTGTACGACTATTTTGTATGAGGGCAAACCTATCGGCACGCCAGACCCTGGTGCCTTTTGGCGGGTCATTTCTGATCACGGTGTTAAAACCTTGTTTACGGCTCCCACTGCCTTCCGGGCTATCAAACGGGAAGACCCCCATGGCACCTATAAAGAAAACTATGATCTCAGTTGTTTCAAGGCGTTATTCCTGGCAGGTGAACGTTGCGATCCTGATACCTTGAAATGGGCTGAAGATTTGCTCAATGTGCCGGTTATCGACCATTGGTGGCAGACGGAAACGGGCTGGCCTATGGTTGCAAATCCGTTGGGAATTGAACGTTTACCGGTCAAACTTGGCTCTGCCAGTAAACCAGTTCCTGGTTATGATGTGCAGATCCTCAATCTCAATAATGAAGAAGCCGCACCAGATGAAATTGGTGATATTGTGGTGAAATTGCCGCTGCCTCCAGGCACGCTACCCACGTTATGGCAGAATGATTTGGGCTTTGAGCAATCTTATTTGCAGGCTTATCGAGGGTATTATCTAACGGCTGATGCAGGGTATAAGGATGCCGATGGATATATTTTTATCATGAGTCGCACTGACGATATTATCAATGTGGCTGGGCACCGCTTATCGACTGGGGGCATAGAAGGGGTTATTTCTGCGCATCCAGATGTTGCTGAATGTGCTGTTATTGGTGTGAACGATGACTTGAAGGGCGCTTTGCCGTTGGGGCTGCTTGTTCTTAAAGCAGGCGTGGATCGGGATCACGATGAGATTACGCAGGAAGTGGTGCAAATGGTGCGGAGGGAGATTGGACCGGTCGCTGCTTTCAAGAAGGCGGTTGTCGTTGAACGACTGCCCAAAACGCGCTCTGGCAAAGTGCTACGCGGTACGATGAAGCGCATTGCGGATCAACAAGAGTGGAAGATGCCAGCGACGATTGATGATCCCTTGATTTTGGATGAAATCACAGATTCGTTGGCGGAAGTAGGGTATGGCCCCAGAGTGGAACCGTCATAAAATTGATGACAAACATCAGTTGTGATGAAGTGGGTGATAATTTATCACCCAGTTGTACTTTATAAACCAATTTGATAAATCAAGGTGCCTACACCCCCGGATGGGAAGGCTGAAAGGCGAAGCCGGTAACAATTTTTTTGCAGTCCGGCGCTGTCCCGCAACTGTAGTCGGCAGGAGAAAATACTGCTGAAAGCCAGGTCGCCCGCCTGATTTATGTAACCATTTTCTTCGAGGATAGAGAGGTGGATATGTGACCCTTGGAGCCAAGGTGATCTTACCCCTGTCAAATAACAGGGGTTTTTTGTTTTGAGGGCGCATTCAAATTAATCATGAATACGATAAACAGCATCCAGAAAACGGCCGTTGCTGCTATTCCGGCAGCGTGTGGCGAACTTGTGCAGGGAACCTGGCAAGGACGGCCTTGTTTGGTGTCTTGCCCTATTGATCAGTATAGTACGGCTACGGTTACAGTTTCTCGGGCTAAACTGCGCGCGCAACAGCAGCCTCAATTTTTGAAAGCGAACCAGGCTTTATTAGCTGGCCTGGCTTGGTTGGGTCGTGAACAAAGTCACGGCCGTTTTTCCATTGATACGGCGATTCCCAGGAGTCGTGGATATGGCTCTAGTACGGCTGATATTGGTGCTGTTTTGTATGCCTTGGCTCAGGCTTGTGAACGGCCGTTACCGCCAAACCAGGCTTCGCTTCTTGCCACCCAAATCGAGTCAACTGACAGCACCTTGTTTTCTGGTTTAGCGATGTTTGACCCTATCAATGGTCATTTAATCGAATCGTTTCCCGAAACCCCGCCGTTAATCGTCATCGTCATTGACCCGGGCAAGGTTGTGGATCCAATCAAATACCACAAACAAGATTACCAAAACACCTTAAAAGAGTTGGCTCCCACCCATCAAATCGCTTTTGCTTTTTTGAAACAAGGTCTACTTTTCAGAGATTGGGAAATGGTCGGTAGAGCGTCCACGTTGAGCGCGACAGCTCAACAAAAGATAGTGTTTAACCCTTTTCTGGATAAAACATTAAAATTTGCCAAATCTGTGTCTGCTTTGGGAATATGTCGAACACATTGTGGCAGTGTGCTTGGCTTGCTGCTGGATCCGGTTAAAGTGGATGTCAATGCAATTTACCAATATGCTCGCAGCCATTTACCTGCTCAAGCCAAAATATCCATTACCTCCTTAGTAGCTGGGGGGCCGCGTTATGGCATGCTCTCGAAGGAATATACTGTTTCCCAAAAGCCTCAAAAACATGGTGTTCTGTCTGTGGGAGCCAACGCTTATAAACAACAAAGTAGTTGAAGATCAATTGGGAGCCATTCCTCTGGTTTTTGACGATTAAATTAAAGAACGGCAATGGATTAACCTGGATCAATGTGAATGGTGCCGTTCCTTTTATTGCCGGTAGGCGAGCATTTGTGGGGAAGCCCTTTTTTGCCTATCTGTTTAGGATTGTGACCCTCTTGTCGTGGATGAATCAGCTCGATTATGCTAGAATTTTGATGTATGATTGGCGTGGCTTAGAATGAGGAAGTTATGCAGCCCAATATAGTAGCAATTCTGTCTGTCATAGAGATATTTCATGGTTTTGGTCAAAAGCAATTAGAGATGGTTGCTGCCATTTGCAAACCAAACACCTATCAAAAAGGTGAGGTGGTGGTGCCAGCACACGACGGGTCTAAGGCACTTTTTGTGATTGGTCGTGGAGGGGTGGAAATTGTGATGAATCCTGATTTGGCGGGCGATGTGGAGCAACAAGGTGCCGCTTCTGTGGTGCTGGTGGAGTTAGGGCAAGGGCAGATCACTGGTGAAATGGCTTTTGTTGATGAAGGCTTGCGCCTGGCCACTGTGAAGGCGAGTGAAGATAATACTTATCTGTTGGAAATCCCTCATGACCATCTGATGTTATTGTGTGATACATATCCAGAATTGGGGTACAAGCTGATGAAGAATTTGGCAGGAGATCTTGCTTTTAAGATTCGGAGTTCAGACTTGACCATTCGGCAATTGCAATTGATGTTATCCCAATCTAAAAAAGTGTCAGGTTGAGTCGTGATGAAGAGGTCTGTTTAATCTATATTTGTCTGTGCCGGTTGGGTGATACCAGCCGTTTTTTTTGACGGATATGTGATGTTGGAATGGCAGTGATGAAGGTCGAAGTCGTAAGCATTGGTGCTGAACTGCTCATGAGTGATGTACTCGATACGAACTCTGCGTATATTTCCCGCAGTTTGCAGACGATTGATGCAGAACTCATTTATAAAGTGACGGTTGGCGATAATCTGGAACGGATTACGGAAGCGTTGTTGGTGGCTTTAGATCGGGCTGATGTGGTGTTTGCTATTGGTGGTTTGGGAACGGCCGTTAACGATTTCACGAGGGCCGCCGCGGCAGCTGCAACAGGATTAACGTTTGATCCCGACAAAAATGTTGTGATTGGCGCTACTCAAATAGACATCTGCCCGGTGCAATCCAATGCGTTTTATATTGAAAGCAATGGCAGCTTGCTGTTCTGTTTGCCCAGTAACCGGCGCGAAATGGCCTATGTGTTGGAAACGGCCGTTTTCCCTTATCTTCAGTGTCAGCAACAATTGAAATCCGGCTGGGTTTTATTGCGCACAGTGGGGTTGATGGAGAGCAGCATTCGTCAGATGCTCTCCGACATTGCGAAGGAATTGAATCACACCATTTCTTTTGACTCTTATGCAGGGCAAACCAATATTCGATTGTCTGTAGAAGGTGACAATGAGCAAGACATTGAATCACAATTAACTGCTCTAAATCAGCAAGTGCGCAGTCGTTTGGGGGATCACGTTTATGGAGAAGGCAGTGATCGTTTGGAGGCGGTTATTCTCAACATGCTGCGGAAAAGTGGGTATCGTCTGGCCATTGTTGAATGTAACACCAGCCGTTTCTTATCGAGAGCCATGGCTCAAGTGTTGGATTATGGGGCTGTGGTGGAGGCCTTTCCTTTCGATCAAATCGAAACGTTTGCAGAATACCTGAACATCTCTCCCTTTGAGTCTCAAGAGGATTTCACCGCATGGAGCCGTCAGGCAACGGAACAGCTGCGCTTAAAACAAAAGGTGAATTTGAGTTTATTTTTGCATAATCAAATCAACTCTGGTGGGGTGCAGATCAGCTCCTTTTTATCGTCAGAACAGGGTGTATCTGTGACACAGCGTTCATTTGGCGGATATCCAGAGAATATTAACCAGTGGGCTTGTATGCTGGGATTGTCTCATTTGCATCGCTGGTTGTTGGCTCATTCAGTTCACCTGACTCAGGCGTAATATGGAGGGCGTGACGTTAGCTGTAGAATAGACAGATGAAAATTGGCATGGTGACATCTTGTTATAAACCTGTTGTCAATGGGGTCACTCACATGATTTCCATGTATAAAAAAGAGTTGGAATCATGGGGGCACGAGGTCTATGTATTTACATTAGGGCAGCCTGATCCGGCGGGGGAAGAGGAGAATGTCATCCGCTCTCCAGCGATCCCTTTTAAAGAAGGTTATTACATGAGCTTGCGTTACAGCCGGGAGGCTCAGAAGCTCATGTATCAGATGGAAATTTTGCATTGTCACCATCTTATTATGAGCGTGGAATTAGCTCATCGCTATGCCAACTGCCCTATCGTTTACACTAACCACACCCGTTATGATTTATATGTCAACAGCAAGGCATCGATTCCGCAGCCAGCAGCAGACGCCCTGATGCGCCAGATTTGGCCGGAGTTTTCTGATTTTGCTGATGTGGTGATCACTCCCTCTGAAAGTGTGCGCCAGGTTATGTTGGATTTTGGCGTGCGTCGTCCCATAAAGGTCATCGAAAATGGGGTAGACCTGGTTCCTTTCCAAAACCCACCCGCGCCCAAAACTAAAACAGAGCTGGGGATTCCAGAAACGGCCGTTTTGGCGGTGTATATTGGTCGGATAGCACCCGAGAAAAACCTGTTTACCCTGTTAGACCAACTGGCTGTGGCCCACGATATTGTGCCCAATCTGCATCTAGGTTTGGGGGGGCGTGGTGCCTTAGAACAAGCATTACGCCACTATGCTGAATGTTTGCATATTTCCGAATTTGTCCACTTTTGGGGTGCCTTGAAATATGAAGAGGTTCCGAATTACCTGGCTGCTGCTGATATGTTTGTGACAGCCTCAACCACAGAAGTGCATCCCTTAACCGTGATAGAAGCCATGGCAATCGGTTTGCCGGTGGCGGCACCTGCCTCTCCCGGAATTATCGATTCTGTTGTGCCAGGAGAATCCGGTTTCTTGGTACAAGACCCCCATGACGGATTGGCAGCAGCCATGGTTGGTTTAGCTTTGGATGAAACACAACGGCAGCAAATGAGTGAGAGTGCTAAAGTTGCCAGTCTGAAATATGACATCAAAAACACAGTGCAGCGTACCCTGGCTTTGTATCAACAATTACAAGGAACGCGCCCCGATTTATCACGAGAGAAACGGCACGGTCGCTGGCTGCGTCAGCAAGAAAAATGGCTGCCTTTGTTAGACCAGCTTTCAGCTTTGATTCGCAGTGAAAAAGGAGGGATAGCTCCTTTAAACTTGAAATGGTTTGCCAATACAAACGAAGAAGAGGAATCATCCGTTCGTGAATTGGAGGGCAATGAGTAGCCATCGTAAGCGTTTAGGTGCTTGGGGAGAGTCTGTCGCTGCCCACCATTTAGAGGCCAAGGGATACAAAATTGTTGCCCGTAATTGGCGCTGTTCTCAAGGTGAGGTAGACCTGATCGCGCAAGCTGCGCTTGATGAACTTGTATTTATCGAAGTGAAAGCCCGGCGAGGACAAGAGATGGGGACGCCGGAGGAGGCGCTGACACCAGCGAAGCAGAAGAAGCTGTTGACATTGGCTCAAATTTATGTGGCTGAACATGATTTGGATGTTGATTGGCGCATTGATCTGGTCGCAGTGGAGTTGGATAAAAAGGGCAAACTCATCCGCTGCGAACATATTCCCAATGTGGTTTTAGGGTGGTAAGCGGCGATGAACAAGGCAGCAGATAAACTGCTCGTGATTTTGGGGCCAACGGCCGTTGGCAAAACAGCCCTTTCCCTACAAATTGCAGACCAGTTTCATGGTGAAATCATTTCAGCCGATTCCCGCCTCTTTTACCGCGGCATGGACATCGGCACAGCTAAACCCTCCTTGGCTGAACAATCATTGGTGCCCCACCACCTGATCGACATTTGCGATCCAGATGAAACGTTGACGTTGGGCGCGTATCAAAGGTTAGCCTACCAAACGATAGCCACTGTGGTGCAGAACGGCCGTTTACCCATTCTGGTTGGGGGGACAGGCCAATATGTGAAAGCCGTCGTAGAAGGGTGGGGCATTCCCGAAGTGCCACCGCATCATGATTTACGGCACATTTTAGCAACCCTGGATGGTTCCGAGTTAGCCCGTTGGTTACAGCATTTAGACCCCGATGCAGCGGCCAGAATCGATCCCCGTAACGTGCGCCGGGTCATTCGCGCCTTGGAAGTCACATTGGTTTCTGGCCACCCAATTTCCCATTTGCAACGAAAAACACCGCCTCCTTATGACATTTTTATGCTGGGGCTGATTCGAGAGCGGGAGGTGTTGTATCAGCGCATCGATCAACGGGTAGACCAGATGATGGCAGATGGTTTGTTGGCCGAATTGGAATCGTTGCGGCAGGCAGGCTGCCGCCGTTCTTGGCCAGCGATGAGTGGTTTGGGTTATCGGCAGTTATGGGCCTATTTAGAGGGCGAGATGACGTTAGCGGAAGCGGTAGAACGCATCAAATTTGAGACGCATCGGTTTGCCCGGCAGCAAAACACCTGGTTTCGGCAAGACGACCCCCGTATCACCTGGTTTGATTTAGGAGCAGCGGGTATAAAAACGGCCGTGATAGATCAACTCCAAAACTGGCTCCACGCCTAAACCCATTTCCACTATTTTGTGTAGGTGGTGCCAATTGCCTATAATAAGATCGCTACCATGACAGACTTACTTGACCGACCGTCGGAGAAGCCCGGCATTTCTATAGAACCAGAAACCTTCTCACAGAAACCCATTCTGGCAGAGCGGTATGAGGTTATACACAAATTGGTTGGTGGCATGGGGTTAGTCTACTTGTGCCTGGACATCCCCACAAACGAATTAGTTGCCCTTAAAACATTCAAACCTGAATACCTATCTCACCGCATGGCTCGAGATTTATTCTTGCGTGAAGGCACCATGTGGGTAGAACTTGGCAGCCATCCCAATATCGTAAGAGCCAATCGAGTAGAGCGAATTGGAGATGGGCGTGAAGTTTACTTAGTGCTTGAATGGATCGTGCAGCCAGAAGGGAAAAACAGCCCGGCACTGCGGTCATGGATGCGTCGTGGACGCCCCTTGCCTTTAAAACAAGCATTACTTTTCACACTCCACATCATTCGTGGCATGAAATACGCCACCAGCAAAATTGCGGGGCTTGTCCACCGCGATCTCAAACCTGAAAATGTGCTGATCGGTCATGATGGCGTGGCTCGGGTCACAGACTTTGGCCTGGCGGGCACCTTAACAGGCATGGGCGCAGATCTCGTCACCTTTCCTCCTGGTCGGGAGCATTCAACACGCACGCAAGTCACTCGCGGCGTGGTGGGGACCCCCTTATACATGGCACCAGAGCAATGGCAGCATCAACCATTAGACGCTCGTACCGACATGTATGCCTTAGGCTGTATTTTGTATGAGATGGTGAGCGGCCGTTTTGCCGCAGATGGGGAAACCCGGCAGGAAATTCAAGATATTCACCTATCTGGTGCCATAAAACCACCGCCATCCCTGCTGCCCAAAGAAGTCATTCGTTTCCTGCTGAACTGTCTCATGGTCAATCCCGACCAGCGTTTCCGTGATTGGCGCACCATGGAAAAAGCGCTCGTCGAAGTGTACAAACATGTTATTTCCAAAGATGTTCCCACAGAGAGAGTTGCCGGAGACATAACTTCAGAAGATAGAATCGCTTTGGGCGAATCCTATAACAGCATGGGGCTGTCTTACCTGGATATTGGCAAACTGGATGTGGCAGTCATGTATTTTGAGCAAGCTGTCATTATTGCCCGCAATGAAAAATCATTGAAATTAGAATGTGCCGGATTGGGGAATTTAGGGCAAGTATATCGCGCGATGGGATATGGCAAACGCGCCGTCGAGTTCCATGAAGAACAACTGACCATTGCCCATGAAACAGGGAATAGAGCCGAGCAGGGACATGCCTTGGGAGAACTGGGTCAAGCCTATCGCTCCTTAAAAGACCCGCGTCGCGCCGTCCGCTTTCATGAACAGCAACTAGCCATCGCCAAGGAACTAGCAGATCGCTATAAAGAAGCGGCCGCCTTGGATAGCATGGCCTTGAGCTATCATCAATTAGGTCAGGTTGATAAAGCTGTTGACCTGAACAAGCAAACCCTTGCCGTGGCCACAGATATTGGCGATCAGGTGCGCATTAAAAGTGTGCTTAGCCACATGGGCCGCATCTATTTGGATGGCGGCAATACACAAGAGGCATTAGCTTTATTTAAGCAGAGTTTAGAGCAATCTCGCCAATTAGGTGATCGCATAGGAGAAGGAGAATCCTTTAGCGATTTAGGCGATTTGTATTTATCAATGGCACAAACAGATCGGGCTATTGAATTGTATAAACTCGCTTTAAAAATTGCCCGGGAAAGCAATAACGGCATTCGTGAAGTTCACAATCTGGGTCGATTAGGTGATTTACATTTTCAATCAAACGAGTTGTCCCTGGCAGAAACATACTATCGGGAGGCTCTGGCGGTAGCCAAGCAAATTAGTACGCAGGCAAGCGAGATGGAGCTGTTGGGTAAACTTGGTGATGTCTACATGGTAATTGGAGATTCAATGCAGGCTGCCAGTTTTTACAAGCGACAGCTATCAATCTCCCGTGATTTAGGGGACAGGGACGCTGGCAAGAAAGCTTTGGTGGGCATTGGGGAATCTTATGAGCTATGGGGGGATCCCACCAGGGCGATTGACTATTTTGAGAAATATTTAGAAATTTCACGTAAACAAAAGGATTGGCTGGGGGTAGCCGATATGCTTTATGTGTTAGGTGAACGTTACCGGAAAATCAAGCAATTGGTTCCAGCCTATCATTCATTTGAGGAATATGTGTCCCTGATGGATAGGGCAGGAAACCAGGAAGCCGTTGTTGATGGTTTAAATCAGATGGGCAATGTGTCCCGGGATGGACATAACGTCAAAAATGCCATTGACTTATATAAAAAGGCGTTAGATATTGCTCAAGATAATAACGATTTAGTTGGTGAATCTTGGACGCATGGCAATTTGAGCATAGCTTACGAGCAGATGGGTAAACAGTGGCAAGCCTCTCGCTCGGGTGATAAATCAGTGAGATTGGCGCAAAAAAGCCGGAAAAAGAAAGCTTTGGCTAGAGCCCATTATCATGTGGCGTTAATCGCATATCGGCAAGGAAAGTGGGATAAGGTGTTGGAAAGTGCGCAGATTGCCCAGGTTCTCTATGCCAGTATAGGTGATGAGCCCATGCAAGAAAAAAGTCAGCGCTTGGTTGATGTTGTTAAAAAGCGGAATCGGAAAACGGGCTTCTTTTCTTAAATGAAAAGCACTGTCTAATTTAGGTGTTAGATTTTCTGCGGAAAGCTATGTTAGCTTTGCTGATGCAATTGTATGGCAAACGTTGACCCTTTGCCGAGACCGTCACTTTTGGCAGATATTTCCCCTCCGTGCGCCTCCACCAGTGCCTTTGCAATCGCCAACCCCAGCCCTGAGCCACCCCGATCCCGACTGCGCGATGGGTCGGCTCGATAGAAGCGGTTGAAGATGTGCGGCAACTTATCGGCGGCAATCCCTTCTCCTGTGTCCTGCACGCTAATGATAACCGAATCGGACGCTTGTTGCAGTGACAGCGTGATAGTGCCACCAGCAGGCGTATGGCGCAGCGCGTTGTTGAGCAGGTTCGACACCACCTGCCGCAGTCGTCCCTCGTCCACATCAATAGGCGCAACTGTCTCAATTTCCTGCCGCAGCGTGATGGCTGCCTCGTCTGCTAACACGCGAAAAACATCTGCCAAACTGTGCAGCATAGTGGCAAGGTTGATCTCTGTTTTGTCTAGCGTGAGGCGGTGGGCATCAGCGCGAGCCAGCAGATGCAAATCATCGACCAGTCGTGAAAGATGACGCGTTTGCCCGTACAGGTTGCTGATCTGCTGCTGGTCAAGCGCAAACACGCCATCGAGCGTGCCGCGCAGCGTCCCTTCCAGCCCAGCCAACGGCGTGCGCAGTTCGTGCGAGATGTCGGCGAGCATATTTTGGCGCACCGTTTCGTTTTGTTCGAGCTGCCCTGCCATTTTGTTAAATGTGGCTGCCAATTTGTTGATTTCGTCACTGCCGTTGACTGCTACACGCTGGCTGAGGTCGGCACCAAGTGCTTGGCTTGCCTGCGTCAACTGTGCCAGCGGCTGCACAAGCTGGCGGCTGATCAATACGCTGGCGATGATGCCAAACATTGAGCCGATGCTGAGGACGATAAATGAATCAAAGGTGAGCAGTTCGCGGATGTAGTCGGTGGCAATGTGGCCGAAACCCCACTCCGTCACGTCCACTCCCGGTGCAAATCCATCCACTCGCACTTCCGCCAGCAGCCGCTCTAGCCGTCTGCCATCCCCCAAAAGCGCGATAATCTCCGCATCGTTATATCCATCCACAACGAGTGCCTCAATGACGGGTCTCGTTGTATCAGCATAGTGGTACTCATATTCCATTACCAACTTAGACGTGTCAGATTCTCCCAAGCTCAAGGCAAAAAAGAGGCTGAATACAAACAGCACTGTCAGTGCCGTAACGCCGACAAATGCTCCGCTCAGACGCACCCAAAAACGATTCATGCTGCCTCCACAAAACGGTAGCCAACCCCATACATTGTCTCGATCCATGCGGGATTGCCCAGCTTGCGGCGCAAATTTTTGATGTGTGTATCGAGTGCGCGTCCCATCCCCTCATACCCATACCCCATGCCGCGCTCCAGCAGTTCTTCACGGGTGAAGGTGTAGTTGGCGTTTTCCATTAGGGCGTGCAGGATGTTGTATTCTGTCCCCGTGATGTCCACAACTTTGCCATCGACGCGCAGGGTGCGGCTGGCGGTGTCGAGTTCAACTGTACCTACTTGCAGAATGGTGCGCTGCGGCTGATCTAATTCGCGCCGCCGCAAAAGTGCCCGCACTCGCGCCACCACTTCGCGTCCGTTGAATGGCTTTGTCACGTAGTCGTCTGCCCCTAGCTCAAGACCGATTACTTTGTCCATGTCATCAATCCGCGCCGTGAGCATGATAATCGGCAGCGCGGCTAACCGTCGGTCGGCACGGATGGTGCGGGTAATCTCCCAGCCGTCTTTGTCGGGCAGCATCAGGTCGAGTACTAGCAGGTCGGGGGATTCGGCACGCAGCATGTGTAACGCCGTATTGCCATCGGCTGCCAGCAAAACGGTGAACCCATTTTGCTCCAGATAGCCGCGTATTACTTGGCGAATGGTTGGGTCGTCATCGACGACAAGGATTTTGTGGGTCATGGATGGTTATGATAAATCAAGCGTCACGTTGAATGTTGCGGCATATCTGTCGCCTGTTTGCTGTATGTTGAGTATTGTCTGGTTGCCGCTGCCGAGAAAGATGCTGTTGTCTGCATGGCGAACGATGCGCTCGCCTCTATTATTATAGGGAGCCTTTGCCTGTGCAAAAATCGTTATCTTTTTCATCAATTTAACCCTTATTTTTGGTAGGGTCAAGGTCTGCCTTGACCCTACTCTGAATATCAATCATGCTCTTATCCTGTCGGCACGGGCACGGGCGACCAGCCCGGGGAACAAGGAGATTTATAGCCAAGAAAAATCAACTAGTCTATTGTGGATGCTTATTGTACGTTGTGGAACGTCACGTTTTCTGAGAAGTTGTAGCTGCCGGTTGGCCAATGGTTGGTGGGGTAGTTGTAATCGGCCGATTCAAAAATCTCTACGACAGCCGGAATTGATTGCTGCAGCTCGTCACGAGTATAGAGGCGGATTTCGTCCGTTTGCAAATCGCGCACGTCACCAAAATAAGCGGCCGTTGCCAGATAGACAAACTCAGTCACTTTGCAGCTATCGTTGCAAGTTGGGTCGTTGTAGACGTAAAGTTGGTTGGTGTTGGCCAGTTGCCACGCCTGATAGAGCTTGCTGTTTTGGCTCGCCTGATCGCTAAAGATGTCGGGGAAAAGCTGAATCCAACCCGCATTCATGATGATATGGTGAATTTCCTCTTGCGAAGCGTCTCGTTCATTGCCGCCAGGGTTTGTTTCGGCTGCGCTCAAATCTTGCAGGATACGGTCGCCAAACTGAGTCATTGTTGCCCCCTGCTGAAGCAGGTTCCCGCGCTCGCCAGTCATCATAACGACGGGATTGTTGGCCATGAGCGTTTCGATGAGACGGGGTTCGTCGGCGATGCCATCGCCATCGTTGTCGAGCCATTCGGCCGCGACGTTAGCGGCGTGGGTTAATTTCTCTTGCGACACGTCGGGGGTGGCGCAGATGGTGAGAGCGTTGAAGATAACGGACGATTTGTCAAAACCACTGGGACAGCCCTGTGCGCCGGCGGTGTTTTTACCACCTCGCGCCAAGAGGAAGGCGATCAACCCAAGTGCAAACGCACACACAAGTAGGATAAGAAGAATTTTTTTCATTTTTTGCTCCAGAATAATAGTTTGAGAGGCGCATTGTCATCAGTATTTTGTATGAACTGTTTCAGATGTTTATCTCTTAATTTGTTGTCAGTTTAGATGCTGAATCTGGAGCAAATGTGAAGCAAACCTGTGGAAGTAATGTTTGTCTTTAGGTTGTTGAGGGAAGTGTCAGGCTAACGCTGGCTTGAGTGCTGGGCGGGTTGAGAGTGTATGTTTGGATTCACCACATAGTTGAAAAAGCTCTGATCTCGTCCGTCTGCTCCAAGCGTGGTTAGGCTACTTTTCTGAGCGGAAAGTGCAACATATGATCCATGGTCAACTGAAAATGTTATAATTTGGACGTTAAAAAATTTTTGCGGCATCTGACCAATGACCTATGATGACTGCTGAAGGGTGCTTTCTGTTGGTCGTGTATCCTTTGTCTTTGGTCAGGTTATCGAGGAACAAACGTGGTTGCTGATCCTGAAACTTTGAGACATCAAGTGGCTGTGCGTGATTTTAAACGAGCGCGGCGTGAGGCGTCGATGCAGCAGTTGATGGCGCGTATCACTGGTAAATCGGCTGATTTGTTGGCTTATAACGAGGTGTGCGCGCGCTTAAAGGTGTCTGACTCTATGGATTTAGGGGTGCAGGAGATTGCCTTGGATGCCATTGTGGGCAGTGTCGGACGTTACAAGGATTTTACGCGCAGCTTTATGCCGAAAAATGATCAGGCTGAAACGCGCTGGGTTGGGGTGAAAACGGCCGTTAATGATATGGTTGGTATGCCCCCCATTGATGTGTATAAAGTGGGTGATGCTTACTTTGTTAATGATGGCAACCATCGTGTCTCTGTGGCGCGGCAGTTGGGCAGCAAGACTATCGCGGCTTATGTCACCGAAGTAGTGAGCCGGGTTCCGCTTACCGATCACGCTGATCCTGACGAGTTGATTTGCAAAGAGCGCTACCTGGAATTTCTTGAGAAGACGAATCTGGATACGTTACGTGATGGTGCCAACTTGAGCATGACCTTTGCCGGACATTATCGCAATCTGCGGGAGCAAATCGAAGCACACCAGGCCAGTATGGCGGAACGGCAGGGCGCACCAGTGCCCGATGTTCAAGCTGTTACCGCCTGGTATGACGATGTGTACCTGCCAGTAATCCGCATTATCCGGGAACAGGGGATTTTGCACAATTTTCCTGAGCGCACAGAAGCGGATATGTATGTGCTGCTGTCTGAGCGGCGGGCACAGTTGGAAGATGCGTTGGGCTGGTCGTTGGATACGGAAACGGCCGTTACCGATCTGGTTAAACGCAGCCAAACATGGCGAGGGGCAGGGGTAGGTGTTCGCTTAAGAGGGGCCTTGACCCCCTTAAGCCTGGAAGATGGGCCGCAGACAGGTGAATGGCGGCGGCGTATGTTGGCAGTTCGTCATTATGACCGATTATTTGCCAAGATATTGGTGCCTATACGGGGTATTCCTGAAGATTGGCTGATGGTTCAAGCGGCATTAGCTGTTGCGCGCCGTGAACAAGGTCGGCTCATGGGGCTGCATATCGTAACCGAGACTGCCCAAAAAGAGGGCGTGGTGGCAAGCCAGATCAAGCATGTTTTCGACAAGCGATGTGAAAATGCTGGTGTTCAGGGTGAGTTGGTTGTGACGACTGGCAAAGTCGCACGCACTATCACTGAACGGGCAGCCTGGGCAGATTTGGTCATGGTTAACTTGATGTATCCACCAGCCAAGACGCCGTTGCGCCGCCTGGGCTCGGGATGTAACATGTTGATACAACGCAGCCCACGTCCGGTGTTCGTTTTACCGGGGGGGCGCGGGTCTAATATGAAACATGCGCTTTTGGCTTATGATGGCAGCCCAAAAGCGAGTGAGGCTTTATTTGTGGCGGCATATTTGGCAGTCCGTTGGTGTGTGTCGCTCACCATCTTAACCGTAGAAACCAGGTACACGTCGGCTGAGTCGATGTTGTTGGCTCAAGAGTATCTGGCTAAATATAATATTGCCGCGAATTTTGTGTTACGGGAAGGCTATATTGGGAAGGCGGTGTTGGAAACAGTTGCCCTCCATCACTGTGATTTGGTGATCATGGGGGGGGGTGGTTTTCGCCCTGTACCTCATTTAGTATTGGGCAGCACGGTCGATCTGATGCTGCGGGAATGTAAACAGCCAATATTGATTTGCCGATAGCACGACCAGAGAGAGAGAATTGATGAATGAGATAACCAGGTATGATTACCATGCGGCCTTAAAGGATTTTGAACGAGCACGTCGTCAAGCCGCTTTACAACAAACGCTTGCCAGGCTGCGTGGCGAGCCTTCTGAACTTTTGAAATATGACGAGGTGCGCAAAAAATTGAAAGTGACAGGGGTTGTTGAGCAAGGTATTCAGGAAATCCCCTTGGATGCTATTGTGGGTAGTGTCGGTCGTTCCAGTGACTACACCCGAGATTTTATGCCGACGCAAGATAGCGATGAATACCGCTGGGCCACAGTCAAAGCCGCATTTGTCAGCCAGGTTGGTGTCCCGCCGATTGAAGTGTATCAGATTGGTGATGCTTATTTTGTGAAGGATGGCAATCATCGTGTTTCGGTGGCGCGACAGTTGGGAAATGAAGCCATTGAAGCGTATGTGACTGAAGTGCGAACCCGCGTGCCTTTATCTGCGGATGATGATCCAAAAGAGATTATCTTGAAGGAACGCTATGCAAATTTCCTGGAAATGACAGATATTGATAACTTACGACCAGGAGCTGATTTGAAGATGACCTGGCCCGGTTATTATTATTTGCTGCTGGAGGAAATTGATGTGCATCGCTATTTTATGGGGATTGAGCAGCAGCGAGAGATTCCGTATGCAGAAGCAGTTGGCAGTTGGTATGATAACGTGTTTCTGCCGGTTCTCAGTTTGCTTTATGAACGCGGTTTGTTTCACCAATTTCCTGGCCGAACTGAAGCAGATTTGTATGCGCTGTTAGCGGATTACCGGCGGGAACTGGGTGAACAGTTGGGCTGGCAGATGGATGCAGAAACGGCCGTTTCCAAACTATCTGAAGACAAAGGGGAAAGCACGGGGAGTGTCATCACTCGTGTCAGTGATCGTCTAGCCGATGTCGTCATTCCTCACGAACTAGAACCTGGCCCTAAACCAGGCATTTGGCGGGAAGAACGGCTTGAATCGATTACATCGACCTCTATATTCAAAGATCTGCTCGTGGCGTTGGGGGGCGAAGAATCCCATTGGCAAACCTTAGAACATGCCTTAACCCTTGCCAGACGTTCTGAAGGGCGTGTACTCGGCTTGTATGTGGCCTGGCCGCAAGATGAACTGACACCAGAAGAGCAATTGGCGCAGGGTGGCTTGATTGATGCCATTAAAAATGAGTTTAACCGGCGCTGTGAAGAGGCTGGTGTGCGCTATGAATTTGCCGTGGATTGGGGCACACCAGCTGATGCGATTTTGCGTCGTTCTGTTTGGGCTGATTTAGTTGTGTTTAGCATGACGCATCCACCCAGCGATAAAGCTGTAGCCCGGCTTCGTTCTGGACTGACGCCCTTGCTGCAAAGTTGTTCACGGCCGTTATTGGCGGTGCCATCCACTGCGCATAGTAATCTGGATAAAATGCTGCTGGCGTATGATGGCAGCCCAAAATCTGAAGAGGGGCTGTTTATAGCCGCCTATCGTGCCATGAAATATGGTCATTCGTTGGTTGTCCTAGTCGTTTCTGATGAACGAGTGACTGTAGATACTGGCGAGAAAGCGCGTGAATACCTGGATAGGCATGGCGTTGAAAATTATGAGATTATCGTTAAGGTGAGCCATGATGCAGGTCGTTTAATTCTGGAAACGGCTCAGCAATACGATTGTAATATGCTCATTATGGGGGGCTTTGGTAGACGGCCGTTTTGGCGGATTGTTTTAGGCAGTTTAGTCGATCAAATGCTGCGTGAGTTCCCGCAACCGATTCTCATTTCACGGTAAATTTGCCGTGAGGTACTGGTGGCCAGCAACCCCATTCACTGGCGGCTGACGACCCGCTGCCCGCTGTCCACCTCCGAAACTTGCTTTTTCGTACACCATTTACATAATATAGGTATAAGATGCGACGTTCATGGAGGCGTGAAAATGAAAAAACTTAAAGGACTGTCAACTTTCTTTTTTGGTTTGCTGTTTGGCACCTTGGTCGGGCTGCTTGTTTGGTATTGGTATAAGTCAACGTCTGCTGAAAATGGAGCCTTGGAATTATTGGATCGAATGGCAGCTACCGATGTAAGGTTGCGAGATTTAAAACATAAACTGGCGTCGGAATCAGTGGAGAGTTACATCACTCTTGAACCTCAAGATGAACAGCTGCCCCCATTTTTAGACAAAAATAGAACGAAGTCTGCTCATGTGGCCGGGGCGCCAGAGGATTTGCAACGGGTCAAGGGGATTGGTCCTATCTTTGCCGCTAAGTTATTGGATGTAGGCATTCGCTCAACAGCCGCTTTAACGGCCGTTTCTCCCGCAGACCTGGCTAAGCAGTTGAATATCTCAGCCGGGCGGGCAGCTAACATTTTAGCCGAAGCCCGAAAGCTGTAAAAGTGTATTGAATCACGTGAAGGGGAGCAGGCCAGGAACCCTGCAGGTTGGATGGCTCAGTCCGTTGTCCATGCAACCTCATCGTGGACAAAGGCTTGGGTTGCGGTCAATTGACAGGGTGACATCTATATCGTCGGATGTGGTGGTTCACCTGTCCCTAATTTCATTGTGACCCACTTCTGCCCTGACGTGTGAGAGAGAAACGGCCGTTCCCAACAAAAGAGCCGTCAAACCAGCCAGAATTGTCAGAATAACCCAACGATATACACGCATAAACTTGTCCTGATTGCCCTGTGGTTTTGGGTAATCAGTTTATTGTTCACTGTCCACTGTTCACTGAAACCCACAGCCTTGCTTAAATTGTCGTTTCCCCGGTTTTTATACGAGTCGCCAATTTGATGATAAAAGTGACTGCCACCGCCCATGCAAAAACGAAGCGATGAATGATCTTTGCTTTCGCAGTGAATGGCACCTGCTCATTTTCGGTTGGAGTCCCTTTTGCGTGGCTTAACCAACGATATTCTTTGCGGGCTAATGCGGCCAAATGCCGATTGAGCCATTTCCCGCTGCCAGTTTGCAGTGACAAGATTCGCTTTTGGGTGGCGCAACCCACGACACGTCCCAACACCGCTTCCGGTGGAGAAAGGGCGTCAAAAACAAGCAAATGATCGCCGCGAGTGAGAAAGCCATCTGCTTCAATTGTCCAAATGCGATGTGTGAGCAGCCCCGTGTTGTCAGAGATGGTGACAATGTCACCTGGATGAAGCTGGTTGGGCGTTGCCGCCTCTAAAATGACCTGATCGCCTGCCCGGAAGAGCGGTGCCATGCTGTTGCTGGTGACGGTTAGCCGTGGTTTTTGGCCTTTAGCCAGACTATCTTGCAGCATGGGGCGCAGGGTGGATGAATCGATATGGGTCATGTGTCAGAATTTTAGAACAGCCAGATTAATTTTGCAGGAGAATGAGACATGTTCTTATGGATGGTTAATCGACTATTTCTTTACCAGACACCTAAAGTTGTGCAGGCTGCGCAAATAGGTGAAAGGCAACAATAAACTCTAATCCATTCATCATCATGGCTATGGTTATTATCTGGTTTTGCGGAACAGTGGACATCATTTTCTTGAGCTTTTGCATTACTTTCGTGTAAACGTTCCTCTTGTCGGTGATGCGTATTCTCCTGTTTTGGTTGTCGAAGACTTAGGAGTTTACCCGTGACCGACATTTTTTCTATTGGTTATTTTGTTCAATCGCTACTGTCCGGTAAAGAATAATGGATGAAGGTGCCGGGCATTGTGGGTGATGGCGCGTAGTTGACGTAATGTGTGATGAGCGGTTAGAATGTAGGTTATCAACATTAGGAGCAGGATTTATGAATGTCCATTGTCAATTTTGTCGTCACTCGTTTAATGTGGGGCGGGATTTTATGAGCCAAGCTGTAGCTGAGGCAGATGAAAAACGGCAGAAATATTGTGCCCTTGAGTGCCCCAAATGTCGCAAGATCAATAAGGTTTCCGTCAAGCAGATGCGCCGCTTTGTGCCCAAACCCGCTCAACCTACGGCAGATGAAGAATAGAGTTTCTGCTGCTTGATGTAAGGCAAAACGGCCGTTGCCACCAAATAATTCAGCGAACGCCCCCGTTTTGCCCAGGCACGTATGCCCGTGGACGATATGTTGATCGAGGGGCCTTCCAGCATATCAACGACTTGAGTGACACCGGGAACGGCCGTTTCCAGAGCCAGCCAATCAATCTCAAATCCAGGACGGGGCAGCACCGCCAGGCGGCACTGTTGGATGATCTGCCCTGGCTCCACCCAATGGGGTAAATTCACAAGCGAATCTGCGCCCATGATAAGCCAAAAGGTGGCTTGCGGATACGCGCGCTGCAAACGAGGAATCAGGGTGACGGTGGTGTGTGGGGGCGGTCGTTCCATGTCGGTGGTGTCGATGGCGAAGGCGGGGTTGTTTGTAATTGTGTGTTGGAGCATCGTCAGGCGGTGAGAAACGGCCGTTATCTCCCGCTCTTGTTTATGTGGTGGCTCACCCACCGGTAAAAACAGCACTTTGTCTAGCAGCAGCTGATCCCGCGCCGCCTCCGCCAACCACAAATGCCCCATATGCGGCGGATCAAACGTGCCACCCAGCAAGCCAATTCGTTGCTTCATCATGTCAAAGAAAAAGGGATAAAGGAGCCAAAAGGCAAGATGTCAAGGTAACGCATCGCCATGACACCTGGCCACACTACTCTATCCACTCTAATTCTTCTTCGCCAATGAAAACGAGATCCCCCACTTGCACACCTGCCTCTTCCAACGCTTTGCTAATCCCCATACTTTCCAACGTTTGGGAGAAGCGGTTGGCCGTGGGTTCAAACTCAAAATAAGTCATGGCGGCGATACGCTCAATCTTCTTGCCCTGTACACGCCATCCACCTTGCACACGTTCGATAGTAAAGGAATCCTCATCTTCTTCTGCCCGAATGACGATCTCTTCATCTTCAATCATGAGCGGTTCCGGTGCTTTGTCGAGCATTTGTTTGACCTGGTAGAGCATCTCGCGCACGTTTTGTTTGGTTAAGGCGGAGATCGCTTTAAACTCGTACCCTGCTTTCTCAATTTCCTCCTTCACCAGTGGTTCCCACGCGATAGCATTGTCGAGATCCATTTTGTTCAAGACAACTAGCTGTGGTCGTTCGTCTAAACTGATACCTAGCGTGGTGTGGTATAGGGCTAATTCCTGGTTGATCGTTGCCCAATCTTCCAGTGGTTCCTTAGCTGATCCATCGAGCAGATGAATGAGAACCCGGCAGCGCTCGATGTGGCGCAAAAACTCATGTCCCAGGCCAATACCCTCGGCGGCTCCTTCGATTAAACCGGGAATGTCAGCGACAATCATCGTTTCATAGCCATCCAGATTCACCACGCCCAAACTTGGTTGCAGGGTTGTGAAGGGGTAGTTTGCGATTTTGGGCTTGGCGCCAGAGATAACTGACAGCAAAGTTGATTTGCCTGCATTGGGCAGCCCGACTAATCCAACATCTGCAATCAGTTTAAGTTCCAGATTGAGCCAAAGTTCTTCACCTGGCTCACCCCGTTCTGCGAGACGGGGAGCCTGGTTGCGGCTGCTGGTGTAGTGAATGTTTCCTCGTCCACCGCGCCCGCCGGTAAGCACGATGGCTTCTTGGTCGCTGCGGGTTAGATCTGCCAGGAGATCGCCCGTTTCCGCATTCCGGATCATGGTGCCGGGTGGTACTGGTAGGCGTAGTGTCTCGCCTCTAGCCCCAGTGCGCCGAGCTTTGCCGCCATGTTTGCCGTGTTCGGCGCGATAATGGACGTTGCGATGGTATTTAACGAGGCTGTTGATATTTTTGTCTACGTAGAAGATGATTTCACCACCGTTGCCACCATCGCCACCATCGGGGCCGCCATACGGCACAAATTTTTCGCGGCGAAAGCTGATCATGCCATCGCCACCATTGCCGCTTCTCACGTAGATTTTTGCTTGGTCAAAAAACATTAGCCCTAAAGCTCCTCCTCTTCCAGCAGCTCTTTTAATTTGGCCAGCCGTGGATCAATGTCGTCGATTTTGCAGTCGCACTCTGTTTCGTTGAGATTGGCGCCGCATTCCTGGCATAATCCCTGGCAATCTGGTTTGCACAAGGGACGAATGGGCAGCTCCAGAATGGTCATCTCTCGAATAAGCGGTCCCAGATCGATATAGCCATCTTCACCAACGAACAATTCTCCCGGCGGTGCTGCTTTGGGCGGGTAATAGAGTAGTTCATCCAACGAGACCTGGACGGAGGCCAGGGCATCTATGAGACAACGCACACAGGTAACGGCCGTTGCTGTTTGTAATTCTCCGCTCAAATAAACCCCTTCGGACGTTCGCGTAACATTGAGCGTGCCGGTTAAGGGCGAAAGCGTAATATCTTCAACATCGATAGTCGGGTACTCTAGCTCGATGATGCGGTTGGTGCCGATCTTTGCTTCTAGCAAAAAGCCAAAGTTGAAACGCAACCGCGAAGGATGTTGTTTATCCATGACAACCTCCTTTTGGGGTAGAATTAAGCGCAAAGTATAACATAGAGCAGAATGGGGTGCGATAAAAATATGAGCGGGAGTTAAGCGTTTGCTTCAAAAATCCTGGCATCCCCTCATCCCAGCTATAAAATTGAAGGAGTAAAAATGACACAAACCTTGCTAGTAGCCAGCCACAATCAGGGCAAAGTGAAAGAGTTTGCAGAAATGTTGGCAGACCTGGATTTGGCATGGCTGAGTTTAGATGATATTGGCCTGGAAAAGGATGTGGCGGAGACGGGTCAGACTTTCACGGAGAACGCCATCTTAAAAGCAGAAACCTATGCCCAAGAAACAGGCTATCTCACGTTGGCAGATGATTCAGGCCTCGAAGTGGATGCGTTGAATGGGGAGCCTGGCATTTACACAGCCCGATACGGGGGAGCTGGCCTCGATCATGAAGGACGTTACCGGCTGCTGCTTGAAAAGTTGGCGGGTGTGCCCGAAGCTGACCGCTCAGCGCGGTTTCAATGTGTGATTGCTCTGGCTGCGCCTGCTGGTTTGGTGGGAACGGCCGTTGGCGTGTGTGCAGGACGCATTGCAGAAGCACCAGTTGGAGATGGCGGCTTTGGCTATGATCCAGTCTTCTTTTTGCCGGATCGGGGAATGACAATGGCGCAAGTGCCATCCAGTGTGAAGCATCAAATTAGCCATCGGGGACAGGCGTTGAGAGCGGTTGAACCCTTGCTGCGCAAGGCAATAGCAGCGTAAAAAAGGGGCGCAGTGGCAAAGTTGCAGCGTATTTGGGGAACGAAGAGGCTGCTACCTAGCTATTTTGCCCCTTGGCAACCTTGCAACCTTGCCTAATATTACGTAAACTTATCCCATGGATAGAATCGATTTCCGGTCCGACACCGTATCTTGGCCTACCCCGGAAATGCGGGAGGCGATGGCCCGTGCTGTCGTGGGCGATGATGTTTATGGCGAAGACCCCACCGTAAACGAGCTGGAAGCGCTGGCGGCTGAGAAAACAGGGATGGAAGCGGCGCTCTTTGCAGCCAGCGGCACCATGGGGAATTTGCTTGGCATTCTCAGCCATGCCACTCGGGGTGATGCTGCCATTGTGGGCCATGACGCCCATACCTATTGTTATGAAGCTGGGGGCATGGCGGTGCTGGGTGGCATTGTGCCTACGGTATTGCCCACAGACGAGTACGGCCGAATGGATTCAGCGGTGGTGGAAACGGCCGTTTCCCCAGACGATTTTCACTCTCCCCATACCACCCTTTTGTTAGTTGAAAACAGCTATGGCAGCAAGCATGGGTATCCCCTGCCTCCCGCCTACTTCGCCGATATGAGAGCCATCGCCGACAAGCATGGCCTGGCTCTGCATATGGACGGGGCACGGCTGTTCAATGCGGCCGTTGCTCAAAACATCGATGCACGCGAGATCACCAAACATGTAGACTCCGTCTCCATTTGTTTGAGCAAAGGTTTGTGTGCGCCAGTAGGCTCCCTTTTGTGTGGCTCCACCGAATTTATCAAAAAGGCACGCCGCAATCGAAAATTGGTAGGGGGCGGCATGCGCCAGGCGGGCATCCTGGCCGCTGCTGGCCTGATTGCGCTAACAGACATGGTAGAGCGGCTGCATGAGGATCACCAACATGCGCAAACGTTGGCGCAAGGCCTGGCAGAAATTCCAGGAGTGGTGATCGAGCCGCAAAACGTAAAAACAAACCTCGTATTTTTCAGTTTAGCAGAAAATATTGAAATAAATGCAGCCGAAATTGGTGCTGCCATGCGGCAAGAAGCCAATATTTGGGCTGGTGATTTAGGTGGCAAAGCGTTTCGAGCTGTCACCCATTATTGGATAGGCGACACAGAAATACAGCAATACCTTGATACGCTCCGGGCTATCTTGAAACGAGCCAGATAAGACCCTACTGCTTAGTGACCGTCTAAAAACTACTCCCCGTTTTTCAGGGGAAAGGTCACTGGAAGCGCATCCATCAATTACATCACTTATTTATGGATGCGCACTAGAAGGAACAGGCACCATGAGCAATATGATCGGCCACATTATCAATGATCGATACGAACTGCAATCACTCTTGGGTGATGGGGGAATGGGCACCGTCTACCGGGCCCAAGATCGCAACTTGAATCGACAAGTGGCGATAAAATTGATGCACCCCCATTATGCCCGTCGCCAGGAGTTTAGAAACCGACTCATCCAAGAAGCGCGGGTGGCTGCCAAGCTCGACCATCCTTCCATCGTGCGTATCTTTGATTTTGGCGACTCTCCCGAAGGGTTGTTCATCACGATGGAGTATGTGGATGGGGGCAGTTTGCGTGCCCATCTACGCCGCTTGCAGCAGGAAGGCAAGTTCCTGCCGTTAGCGCAAAGCTTGCAGATTGGCATTCATATGGCGGCGGCTTTAGATTACGCACACCGACGCGACATTGTGCATCGGGATGTGAAACCGGGCAATATCATCCTCAAACGATTAGCCTGTTCTGATGAACCGAGTGAGCAGCCTTTCCGTGCCATTCTCACCGATTTTGGCTTGGTCAAACTCACAGAAGGTTCCAACATGACTGAAAGCGGCATGACATTGGGAACGCCCACGTACATGTCGCCTGAGCAGTGCCAAGGGAACCCTGTAGACCGCCGTTCTGATCTTTACAGCCTTGGCGTGGTGCTGTATGAACTATTCACCAACCGCTTGCCTTTTGCCTTCCAGAGCTTGTCGGATGCCATTGCTGTGCATCAACGTGGGACGATGCCGCAGCTGGCCAGAGAGGTGCGCCCCGACTTGCCCCAAATCATTGACGTGATCCTGCTCAAATTGTTGGCGAAAAATGCTAATGAACGTTACCCAACTGGTGGCGACTTGGTGAAGGCGCTGCGCAGTGCTTTGTTGTCATTGGAAGGGGCACCCACCCAGGTGATGTCGCAGGAATCAGATATTTTAGCCAACGTCACCGAAGCGCCAGAAGGGTTTTTTCTTGTCATCAATACCCCCGGGCATCCTGCCAGCCACGTGCCTCTGACACAAGCGACTGTGACCCTGGGGCGCAATGCTGATAACGACATTGTCTTGCCAGCAGAAGGCGTATCGCGCCATCATGCGCGTGTGCAAGCAACGTCACTAGGTTGGGAAGTCTTGGATTTGGGGGGCATCAATGGCACCTTCGTCAATGATCATCGCCTGCGTGCCAATGATCACACGCCGATGACGCCGGGCGAACGGCTGCGGATTGGTCCCTATGAACTGGTTTTGCAAGGACCACAGGTGACACCTTATGAGTCTGATTTAGTGGCGACAATGGCAGGGGGGAAATCGGCCGTTTCCCTGGGACACACAGCCCCTGCCACCGAAATTGGGGTGCCAGAAAAACCCCCGCTGGAAATGTTCCTTGCTCAAAACTCTTTTACAGTCGAACCGGGGCGTCGCTGCTCAATCAATGTTGAAATCGTCAATCATACCATGCAGGATGATCGGGTGACTGTGCGGGTGCAAGGCATTCCAGACTCCTGGGTCATTGTCCCGAACGAATACATTTCGGTGCCTGCGGGTGAGACGATACAGGTGGCGATTGCTGTAAATCCGCGGCGTACAGCGAGGACACCAAGCGGTCGGCAGAAAATGTACATACAACTCCGCTCGCAGCAGTTCAGAGAGCTGAACGTTGGCAAGAGCGTCACCTTACAAGTGGCTGGATTTGTGGCTTTTGAAGCGAGCCTCAGCAACACGCAAGTGCGATTGCCTGAGCATGTGAGCGTGACTATCCAAAACATTGGCAACACCAGAGCTGATTTTAGTGTCATGGTGGATGATCCACATAAAGCTCTCAAAGTTCAAGGGCAAAGAGGTAGAATCTCCATTGAGAATGGACGTGCCAGAACGGTTGAGTTGAAACTGGCGGCGCGGCAGCGAGTTTGGCGCGGCAGCAGTGATATGTATCCGTTTTCTGTTGTGGTTTCTGCCGCTAATGGGAGGCAGGCGACTTTGAATGGCGAGGCGAAAACGGGGATGGCGATTCCCCCAGCTTTGCTGTATGTTTTGTTGTTTGTGGTTGTTTTTTGCATTACTGTGGCGCTTGCAGTGGCTATTTTTGGCAGGGACAATATCTTTGGTGGCGGCGGTATGCCCTTTAACACATCCACCTCCGCCCCGATTCAAGAAACGCAAACAGTTATCGCTCACACACCCACGCTTGATGTAACGGCCGTTACCCTGACTCCTGCTCCCGGTCAAGACACAGATGGGGATGGCCTCAGTGACGAGCAAGAACAGCATATTGGCACCGATCCCAGTAAGCCAGATACAGATCTTGATTTGTTGTTAGATGGTGAAGAGGTGCTGAGCTATGGCACCAACCCCTTGGATCGAGATACCGATAAAGATGCCCTGGTTGATGGGGATGAAATCAGAACTTGGGGCACCAATCCTGTGCAATGGGATACTTCTGGTGACGGCATATCGGATGGTCAAGCTGTGGCAAACGGTTGGGATCCCCTGCTCAGGCAAACGGCCACACCAACGATTTCGCCGGTACCTTCGGCCACAGCCACATCGGGCGTTTCGCCCACAGCCACCCATACGCCACCTGCGGTCACAGCTTCGCTTACGCCTACGCTGGAGCCAAGCTGGACCTTCACGCCATCAGCCACACCGACAGCCTCGGGGACGCCGACTTTCACCCCCACACCTTCAGAAACACCTGTTTCGCCGACGCCAACGATGACCAATACGCCCGTTGATACCAGCACCCCGACCAACACACCCATGCCGAATCCCGAGGTGGCCTGTCAGGAAACACCCCCGACCATTGATGGTGTGTTTGATATAACGGAATGGCCAGCCTCACCGCAAATTCAATTTTCGCCAGAAGGAAATCCCAGTGCTTTGGTGCAAGGTTATCTGGTGCGCCAGGGCGATAATCTTTATTCTGCCTGGTTGCTGAATGATGTGACGGATAATCCTAGTGATTCGCTGCGGCTTTATTTTGATACGATCAGTAATAGGGGGGATCCAGACACCGCGGATCGATTCTTCCAGGTTGTGCGGGATGAGACTGTGACGGTGCAGGCTGGTATTGGCAATAATGCAGATGGTTTGAACTGGAACCCAGGCTACACTAGCAGCAACTGGACGGCCGTTATTGGGGAACCTGGCACCAATCAGTGGGTGGTTGAAATGAACATCGATGTTGGTCTTGAAATGCCCTCATTGTCTAATCCATATGGCATGATGGTGCAAGCTTTGTCGGGTGAATTGGCGATATGGCCGCCGGACGGTGATTCTGTGGCGGCTGATACCTGGCAAGGCGTCGATTGGCCTGCTTGCCCTTAAGGAGTGACGGTGAAATAAAATACGGAATTGCTGGATGTGTTTCAAGCGACCTGACCATCTGTAAACAGGGATATTATTTCTAGACGGTCACTCAACAAGATGAAAATGAAGGCACCCCATTGATTTTTTCTGAAATCAGTCAACTGCTCTTTGTGGATCAGATTTACCGGTGATCATGGCTTTGAAATGCTGGAGGCGCGGTTGGCTTTCGGCCGCTAGAGCGAGCGTCATACCAAACATGAGTAAGGTGTTGGTCAGCAAGAAGAAGATGAGTTCTTCGACTGGCAGGCTGCCGATGAAGATGTTGAGGGACTGGGCTGGATCAATGGTCCAGGTACCGGAGTTGATGGCCAGGACATCGGCAAAGGAAAGGTACAGGGTGGGGGGGATGATTCCCAACAGCACTAACCGACGATAATGCCATAAAATGTCGCAGCCAAAGGCGAGCTGGATCATGATGGGAATGAGTGCCCAGGATAGCTCTAAAGCCAGATATGTACCTGGTTGCCAGCCCAAGATAAGAATGCCCACCATCATTGCCCAGAAAACGGCCGTTATCCCCGTTACTATCAAGCGCAAGCGCGAGCTTTCTTTAAATGGTGACGGATGAAGGATGAAGGATGAAGGACGAGTACGCCGCATCCAGAAGAGGAGCCAGAGGCCGGTCATGATGGTTTGGGCGATGAAGAAGGTATACTCTTCAATTGGCACCCAGCCGATGACAATGCCTGTGACCAAGCTCGGGTCATACCACCAGACGCGAGTTGCCACCAAATAATTGTCCCATGGCGTGGTATAAACCACGGCGATGGCGATGTGGAGCAGCAGCACGAGCCAGGGTGAATAAGAATTGAAACGCTTGGGGAACCCGATGCCCCGTTTTTTATCTTGCCACGCTAAAATCAACAAAATGATAATGGGCGTACCAACAAAGCTTGCGAGAAAACCAAAGTAAGTCATAAGAAGATCCAAATGATGAACGATGAACGATGAACAGGTTCATCACTTAGGAACGGGAATTAAATAAATAAGACGACGAAGTCGTTCCCTTACCGTTCCTTGAAACTGACGATACAATGTCGCCTTTCATTGTCACTCCTGGCCATTTATCAGACATCGTTTTGTTGAACGATTCTGCCTTTCCAGTGGATACCTTTTTTGAATACGTGGCGGATAATTCCCCAGAAACTAGCGATTTGTACGATGAGGGCTCCGATGGGAGACAAGGCGGCATAAGCGAGGGAACCGTACCGTTTAGCCCAGGGCAAAAAGCCGATGAAGACAGCACCCCAGGTGAGAGGCAGCCAGCGGCGGCGAACCTTGCCAGACATGACGGCAAAAAGCACTAACAACGGATTCATGGCAATGGTGATAAAAAAGATGGTGATGAGTGAACGCAGACCAGAGAAGCGCAATGATTGGGAACCAAGCCGGTTCATGCCGTGCCACATTTCCTGATTGTTGTGGTACATGCGCACTTTGGCGGCGTTCTCGCCGCGCATCATGGGCACGTTGTAGCCGGATTTTCTCAGGTGCTTTCCCAGGGCGAGGTCTTCTAATGTTTCATGGCGAACGGTCGTTATGCCACCACTTTCCTCGTATACATCCCGCCGGATGAGCAGATATTGGCCGTTGAGATAAGCGGAATCTCGCGGCCAGGCGGTGAACAGCCCGGCAAAAGCTGCCATCAATGCCAACCGGTCTCCCATGCTGTGGCACTCCTGCTCCAGGAATAAACTTAAACCGTCAAGATTGTGTTTGATTGCATAGCGCACCGCTTCTTCTGGACCGGATGGAGCGTGAATGGTGTCTGCATCTGTGAAGAGGAGCCACTCCCCCTTGGCGGCGGCTGCCCCGTGATACATGGCATGGGGCTTGCCCACCCACCCAGGAGGCAATTCTGTGAGACGAATGACTTTGGTGCGATATGCTTGCGCGATAACGGCCGTTTCATCCTCAGAATTATCATCCACCACAATCACCTCAATCGGCCCGGCATACGCCACTGCCTGTAGTGAAGGCAGTAAATATTGCAAGTTGGCCGCTTCATTCCGGGCAGGAACGATAATCGAAAGCGATGGTAATGGTTTATCGCCTGAGACATCCCGGTGAAGCCTCATTCCGTTTGCCGGTGACAGCGGTGGCAATGATTGGTACCTGCGCTCTGCATAGAAACCTAGCGCTGGTGCCAAAAGCGATAACATAAACGTCTTCTGCCAGCGTTCAAAATGGCTCATCGATGACCTTCCCGGCGGCTCACCCGCATAAGAACCCCTGGTTTAGGTTCTAATGTTGCTCCCATGTAAGGCTTAATTTTGTCACCATTGAGCAGTTCCAGGTCGAAGCATTGCAGGATACGAGCTAGTACCACCTTGCTCTCAACCTGGGCAAAAGCTGCGCCAATACAGTTGCGCGGACCTCCACCAAATGGCACATAAGTCAACGGCGGGCGTTTCCCTGCCCGCATCTGGTTTTTATCAAACCGATAGGGGCAAAACTTCTCTGGCTCCTCCCAATACCGTTCATCCCGATGCGACAGGTAGATAGAATACATCACCCGCGTATCTTGCGCGATGTCATAATCCAACAGCTTCATGTCTTCAATGGCACGCCGGTTGCCCACATGAATTGGTGGATACAGCCGCAGCGCTTCTTTGATGACCATATCGAGGTAGGTGAGTTGATTGAGCTGCTTAATGGTGGGGGCGTGAGCGGTGGTCGGTGATTGGGGCTCGGTCATCGGTTTACTGTTTGCTGAATCTGGCTGACTGAATAGTGAATCAACTTCCGCCTTCGCCTGTGCCATCGCTTCAGGATTCGTGCCCAACAGATACCACACCCAGGACAGGAGGGCGGTGCTGGTATCGTGACCAGCGATGAGCATAGTCAGTAGTTGGTCACGGATGAGGTCGTCATCCAATCCTTCGTTGATGAGTTTGGCGAGCAGGTCACCATCAGTTGCGCTGGAACTGTTTTCCAGCTCAGTGCGCCGTTGTTTGATGATTTGGTACAGATAGTCATCTAATACGTTAAGGTGTTTTTGGTAGCCTGGACGGGGCAAATTGGGCGCCACAATCCAAAAGCCGGGTGAGATGTAGGCAATGGCTTTGAGGATGGGCTGCCACAAGCGGTCCATGTCTGGCGCAAAGTCGATGTGAAATAAAGTGCCCATGAGAATGAGCAGCGCTACTTTGCGCATTTCTACCAGCATGTCAACTGTGCCGCCATCTTCCCAGGTGTCAATCACAGCATTGGTATAACGCCAGAAATCGGGAATATGGGGGATGACATTGCGGCGGTGCAGCGGTGGATCCATGAGTGCGCGGAGTTGGTCGTGTTCTTCGCCATCCACAACGAGAATGCCTTGACGCAGTAGTTTGACTACTGGATCCTGTTCGTTGCGCCAACTGTATGCGTGCCGGTTACTAACCAGTAGTTCGCGGTTCGGTTTTGACCCGATAGCGACTGCTGGTTTGAATTTGGGTAGCGTAATCTGGAAGATCGGCCCCACATGTTTCCGCATCAGCGATAAAGCCGTTAACAGGGAGCGATCTTTCAGCAATCCTTTGAGTATCGTCAAGCCTTGTTTGCCTTCAGCAATGGGGAGTGGGCAAGAGGGTTTGTTTTTGGACATGATGTTTTTTTAGTAATCGGTGTTCACTGAACAGATGGGTGTTCACTGAACGATAATCAGTCATTAGGGGTCAGTTAGGCTATCTGTGGTCATTGGCCACTGTTTACTGTGTGGTTGGGAACGGGCAGCGGCTTGGTGTTGATGATGAGCTCTTCAGCAATTTTTGAGGAAGAGAGGACGCCAGGTAAGCCGGCGCCAGGGTGGGTGCCAGCACCCACAAAATAGAGGTTGTCAAAATCTTCTGAACGGTTATGGGGGCGGAACCAGGCTGATTGGGTTAGCACTGGCTGGATGGAGAAACCGGCACCCAGGTGGCTGTTTAGGTCGTTTTGGAAGTGGAGCGGGTCGATGGTGTGTTCTACCACGATATTGGCTTGCAGGTCGGGCAGGTAGTTGTCTTCCAGGAATTGCATGATGGCATCCCGGTAGGGTTTGGCGGCTTTTGTCCAGTCGATGTCGGCTCCCAGGTGGGGCACTGGGGAGAGGGCGTAGAATGTTTCATGTCCTTCGGGCGCCAGGGAGGGGTCGGTGATGGTGGGCATGTGGAGATAGAGTGAGAAATCGTTGGCTAAAATTTTCTTGTTGAAGATGTCTGTGAGCAAACCTTTGTAGCGGGGGCCGAGGATGATGTTGTGCTGCATCAGTTCGGAGTCGAGGTACCGTTTTTTTGTGCCAAAGTAGATGACGAAGGAGGACATGGAGTATTTGGTCAGTTTCTTGTAGCGGGTGTCTGAGTTGCGCAGGCTGCGAGCTTTGGACGGGATCATGTTGAGGTAGGTCCAGGCGATGTCGGCGTTGGAGATGATGTGATCGGCTCGATGAATGGTGCCATCAGCGAGACGAATACCGGTGGCAGAACGGCCGTTTACCAGTATCTCTTCAACTTCTGCATTCAAGTGGAATGTGCCGCCCAGTTCTGTAATGAGTTTGGCCAGCCCATCGACAATGGTGCCTGTGCCTCCCATCGCAAAATGAATGCCCCACTCTCGCTCCAGGTAATGGATCATGGCGTAAATCGATGATGAATCAAAGGGGTTGCCACCAATGAGTAAGGGATGAAATGAGAAGACTTGACGCAGAAAATCATTCTCAATGAATTGCGAAGCGTATTTGTAAACTGATTTGTAGGATTGTAACTTGATCAAGTCGGGTGCCACTTTGAGCATATCTTTAATGCTTAAAAAAGGCTTGTCGGCCAGTTCGATGAATCCTTTTTCAAAGATCGCTTGTGTGGTTGACATAAACCTGTCGTAACCCGCTTTATCTGCTGGGTTCCACTTTTCGATTTCGCTCTTGATGAAATCAGGATTATCATTGTAGTCAAAATGACGACCTTCATGGTTGAAGATGCGGTAAAATGGGTCAAGTTGTACAAACTCGATGTAATCTTCCCGTTTGCGGCCAGCTTGTTCAAAGATGTCATCGAACATGAATGGGGCGGTGACTACCGTTGGCCCGCCGTCGAACTTAAAGCCGTCTATTTCGTAGACGTAGGCACGACCACCGAGTTTGTCTCGTTTTTCAAAGATTTCAACGTTGTAACCGTGAGCGGCTAAACGAGCAGCGGCACCCAAGCCGCCAAACCCACTGCCGATGACGATGATTTTTTGGGACATGAGTCTCTTCCTTTAATTCCTGCTGGGAGTTAGGTGTTACCATGCTCACGAGAATAACATGATTTCTTAGAAATGTCAATATTTTGTACAGGTATATATTGACAAAACCATTTTATTCTGTTATGCTGAATTTCATCCAAAGCAGGCTTGATTACAAATTTCAACCTATTTTCAGGCTGGACAGATACGCTCAATTTCATTTTGGATGGTGCGAGGAGAGATAGTTATAGTGGCACAAACACGAACTTGGGAGAATCAGTTGTTATCGTTGGCTGGAGATGCCTGGCATATGGAAACGGCCGTTGCTATCCAACCTATCGCCGAAGATCATCTGTTACAAAAAGCTTATGCCTTGTGCAAAGACATCACTGCTGAACACAGCCTTTCCTTTTATATGGCGTCACGTTTACTGCCAGAAGAGAAACGGCAGGCAGTTAGAGCTTTGTATGCTTTTTGTCGTATTACGGATGATATTGTTGACAATCCTGAGGGGAATGTGCAGCAAAACCTGCTTCAGTGGCACCGGCATGCTTTCTCAGATAATCCCCCGCAGCAAGAATGGGTTGCTCTGGCTTGGGCTGACACCCGACAGCGGTACCGGATTCCAGTTCGTTATGCAGAACAACTGATAGGCGGGGTTTCTCGTGATTTGTACCAGAACCGTTACGAAACCTTTGCCGAGTTGGCCACTTACAGCTATGGTGTGGCCTCGACCGTGGGGTTGATGAGTATGCACATCATCGGTTTCTCGGCTCCTAAAGCGATTTCCTATGCTGTTAAACTGGGTTTAGCTTTGCAAATGACCAATATCTTGCGGGATGTCGGCGAGGATTGGCGGCGTGGTCGCCTCTATTTGCCCAAAGAAGAGTTAGCCACCTTTGGCCTCACCGAAGCTGATATTGCGGCCGGGGTGGTCACGGAGAAGTGGCGTGAATTTATGCGTTTCCAAATTGACCGCACCCGTCAACTGTATGAAGAGGCGTGGCCAGGTATTAAGATGCTGCACAAAGACGGCCGTTTTGCCATTGCTGCTGCCGCTGGTTTGTATCGTGGTATTTTGAAGCGTATTGAAGCGAATGATTATGATGTGTTTCATTATCGTGCTTTTGTGTCCAAGTGGGATAAATTGAAGATGTTACCGGCATTTTGGTGGCAAAGCCGACATTGGAAATGATTCATGTTTTGCTCCAAAATAGGTTGTGAAGGAACAGGTAGCTAAATAATTGGAATAAATGTGAATTGTGCTTTTCATTAATGACCGTCTAAAAATGAGTCCCCATTTATTTCATCGTCACTCCTTAAGGGAAAAGAGGTGAAAGCTGCATGTAAAGCACAAACAATAGGAGACAAATTATGCACAGGCTAATAAATGGGGTTGCTTCAGCCGTCAACGGAAACGGCCGTGATACCAATGCCGATCACGCTGTGACCGCAACAGAATCAGATAAAATTGCCGGAACACGCCTTGTTACCGATCTACAACAACGTTACGATGGGGAATTTGTGGTCACGCCTACGTACAAAGCATCATTACCCGATATGCAGAACACAGCTGACAACCGTGGGGCTAACATTGCCATTCAGCATGTGGGCATTCACAATTTCAAAATTCCGATGAAAATCGTCACTCGCGCTGGAGATTTATTGTCGGTTCATTGTTCAGTAACAGGCACAGTTTCCCTTGATGCTCACAGGAAAGGCATCAACATGAGCCGTATCATGCGCACATTCTACGAATATGACGAAAGCGAACTCAATCCAGTGACCTTGCAGAATATCGTCCATAGTTATTTGGAAAACTTGGAAAGTTCCTCGGCGCGTATTGCCATTGCTTTTGATTATCCCCTCAAACAAAATAGTTTGCGCAGCGGATTGTCCGGTTACCAATATTATCCGGTGGTGTTAGAAACGGTGGTGACCCCAGAAAAAGGCGTGCGTCAATTTTTGCATCTGGATTTTGTGTACTCTTCTGCTTGCCCATGCAGCTATGAGTTAAGCATCCATGCCAACTTGAAGCGTGGTGTGGCAGCTGTGCCCCATAGCCAGCGTTCCGTCGCCAAAATCTCTATAGAGCATGATGGCGATCTGCGCATTGAAGATGTGATCGACATCGCCCGGGAAACTTTGCAAACGGAGACCCAGGTCATTGTCAAACGGGAAGATGAGCAAGCGTTTGCCGAACTTAATGCGGCTAACTTGAAATTTGTGGAGGACGCGGTGCGTTTACTCTATGAAGGGTTGGACAATGACGAACGCATCCATGATTTTCGCGTGTTTGCTTCGCATAAAGAGTCCTTGCACTCCCACGATGCCATTAGCGTGATTGTCAAAGGGGTGGAAGATGGTTTTGACGCTTATCTGGAACCTTTCACCTACCAGGCTGTCGCCACCTAAAAACGCCACACAAATTGGCTGAAGCGAGGGTTGCTGGCCTTAATCTTAATGCTTCTTTTTGGTGGATTTGCCCAAAGTGCCCCTGCTGCTGTCTCGTCAGACTAAAATATGGAATGCTTGGTGCTTGCCGGCTGGCGAATCCCTTGCCCAAATTCAGGATGAAATTTTCTCTGGTCAATGGTATGATTTGATACGCTTAGGCTTAACGATGCCCTAAAATACGGAAGTTCATTGTCAGTTTCAAGGAACGGTAAGGAAATGACTTTGTCGTATTATTTAATTTCTGTTCCTTACGAAACATATTTGTTGCAGGAGGCTTATGGTGACCGCACATTCAATTTCGCTTTCTATCGCTTTACAGTCTGACATAGCAGTCGATCCCATCTTACTTATCATCTTTTTGATCATTGCTGTTCTTTTCATTATCATCTTTTTCAGTTGGTGGTTTGGCGTTAGTGACGAAGATTTAGATGAAGTGAAAGAAGAGGATAGCAGGCAAGTTTCTGGCCCCGCTGTTTCTGAAGAGGAGACGGTGGCATATGCTGAGGCAGAAGAAGATGCTTTAGCCACTCGCTCTGCCTTGTTGGCTGAGGAAGTGGTGGCGGCAGAACCTGTTGTAACGGAAACGGCCGTTGTTGAAGCTGTAGAAGAAGCATCTGAACCTGAACCTGTTGTTGAAGCACCGGTTGCCGAAGAACCTGAACCCGTGCCGGTGGTGCCAGACGATTTCAAAAAGATTGAAGGTATTGGCCCTAAAATTGATGAATTGCTCAAGGCGGGCGGCTTCCAAACCTATGCTCAATTAGCCGAAGCCGATGTGGCCAGGATTGAGAAAATTTTAGAAGATGCCGGTCCTCACTACAAACTTGCCCATCCTGCTTCCTGGCCCACCCAGGCCAAACTAGCGGCTGCTGGTGATTGGGATGCTC